>Ga0310786_10000218_pt1 | contig 98344 bp, 157 predicted proteins | sample AusTroGonzalo_MG_FD_203881 | JGI IMG/M metagenome (GOLD analysis project Ga0310786, IMG submission 203881) | Bovine rumen microbial communities from tropical cattle in Woodstock, Queensland, Australia - Gonzalo_03 (v2) (version 2) | ecosystem: Host-associated > Mammals > Digestive system >... | reverse complement strand
AACCAACCTCAGCGAGCAGATCAACAAATACGCCGAGCAGCGCAAGGCGGAGAAGCTGTCCGGTCTGCGGGCTTTCTTCGATGAAAACATCGGATCGCTTGCCCCTTATCTGTCCTTCGAGCAGGTGCAGAACCCCAAGTGGGGGAACGTCACCTATACCGTGGAGCAGGCCCAGCAGGAAATTGCTCAGGCGATGGACATGTGCGCCGATGGGGTGGATGCCATCCGTGGTCTCGGAAGCGAATTTGAAGCGACGCTCCTGACCACCTACGCAAAGAACCACGACCTCGCCGCCGTCATGAAGATGAACGGCGAACTGGCGGAGACAAAGAAGCGGGAAGCGGCCCGCAGGGAAGCAGAGGAAGTCTGCAGGCGGGAAGCGGAAGCGGCAAGGAAAGAAGCCGAGGAACTGGAAAGGGCACGGCAGGAAGCGGCCAGGGCTGCGGCGCAGGCACAGGCGGCGAAGTACAAGCTTGACGATGAACCCGCTCCGGCGCAGGAGCAGACGGTCTACCAGCACGGCGACGTGCCGAAGGAGAACGTCTACACGTTGGCTTTCCGCGTCCGGGCTACCCGCAGTCAGCTCGTAGAGCTTCGGGCAGCGTTTGACCGAATCGGCGTTTGGTTCGAGAAAATCGAGGTCTGAGTGATGGCGGCAAGGAAGAAGGAAATCCCCCTGCCGGAGAAGGGGGCGCGGTTTGAGGTCCGGAACGCACAGGGGGCGGTAATGGCACAGACCGATTACCCGTCCTGCTACCCCGACCGGGCACGGCGGGACGAACTGCGGAAAGCCGGGTACAAGCTCTACCTCGGCGGGAAGGTATTCCGGGAGGAAAAGAAGAAATGATCTGGATAGGCATTGACCCAGGTGCCAAGGGCGCGATGGCGATTCTCGGAGGCTCGGACGGCCCGGAGATCATCCCCTTTGACGCGCAGGAATATATGACGCGGCTGCGGACGCTAAAAACGGAATACAAGGACTGCATCTGCTGCATCGAAGCGGTACAGCCCATCCGGGGAAATGGGATTATCGCGTTATTCAAACTCGGACAGTCCTACGGCTGGCTACTGGGGATGCTGGACGCCATCGGAGTCCCCTATCAGCCTATCACCCCGCAGAAGTGGAAAAAGGAGTTTGGGCTTACCTCGGACAAAGCAAAGTCAATCGAAGTGTGCCGGAGACTTTATCCGGGCGTGAACCTGAAACGGACGGAACTCAGCAAGAAGGACGACGACAACATGGCAGAGGCGTGTCTTCTCGCCTTATACGCCAAGCGGAAATTCTAGGAGTTGATTGTAATGTCCTGCGTAAACGACAGATATTCCCCGGAGGAACTGGAGAGCATCTTCCTGTGGGACTGCCTGTGCGAAGCGATCCCTCTGACGGCTGAGGAACGGAAAGAGATCAATGACCGTGATCGGGCATATCGAACCGGAAAAGAGCCGAAGAAGACCGAACCGAAAACACCGGTTTGCTGTGCCGAGGAAGCCGCGAAGAAAGCGGAACGGAAACAGCGCGAGCTGGAGCGGAAACGGGAATATCGGAAGACGCACCGAGCGCAGACACTTGCCTACAGCCGTGCTTATCAGGCAAAAAACAGGGAAGCCATCAACGAGAGGCAGAGAGAATATGACAGGGCAAAGCGAGCCAGTAAAAAAGCCCAATGGATACCGGCGCAGCCGTGAGGAAGCAGAGAAACTATTCCTGGATAACATGAATCTCGTTCGGTATGTCACAAACCTTATGGCTATCAACGTAACGGAAGACACCATACAGGACGGGTATATGGGCCTTTGGAAAGCGGCGCTGTCATTCGACGATACTCGCGGAGCGGTTTTCGCCACGTTCGCCGTCCCCGTGATCCGCAACGCCATCCGTTCTGCACACAGGCGACGGAACCGCAGCGTATCGGCAGACACATCCTTGGATCAGTCTCCGTTCAAAGGTTTCGGAGACGAAGAAAATACCGAACTATCGGAGATGCTTGGCGACAGCACGGCGTCCAACGCCATGAACGAAGCGGAGCTTGACGTATATCTACATCAGGCCCTGACGGAAACGGAAGTGACTTTAGTGAGAATGCTGGAGCATGGAATGACAAAGACCGCCATCGGAAAAGCATTCAGCCACACGGATATGTGGGCATACTACCACATCGGTCAGATACAGAAAAAGCTGAGAAAAGACTTTAACGTGAAAGGATGATTTACCTTGGCAAGACCCAACAACGCGCTGGCCCCCAACGGAAACGGCGCTATCGACAGCAGGCAGAAATTTTCCGTCGCCATTCAGGGTGATGCCCTTCAGGGCATGATAAAGAAAGCGACGCCGGACGCGCAGAGCGCGGCACGGCTGACCGGCAGCCTGATTTCCCTCGTGGCTTCCAGCACGGAACTCCAGAACTGTTCCCCCGCTTCCATCGTGGCGGCTGCGCTCCGGGGCGAGGGCATGGGTCTCATGCTTGGCATGGGCTACTACGTCGTGCCTTATGCGGGCACGGCATCCTTCCAGCTCGGCTACAAAGGAATGATCGCAATGGCGATGGCCGGGGGCGACGTGGCCGATATGGACTGCGTGGAGATCCGCGAGGGCGAGTACGTCGGGCGCAACCGCCGGACGAAACGCCCTGAATTTGACTTCTCCATCTACGCCACGGACGAGGAAGCGGAACAGCACCCGATCATCGGCTACTACGCCTATGTGGAGAAGCGGGACGGCTTCTTCCGCTCAGAGTACATGAGCATCGGCGCGATCCTCGACCACGCCGAGCAGTACAGCAAGACCTTCGACCGCACCAAATACCGCCAGCTTATCAGCGGCGATCTCAGCCCGGAGGAAGCGGAGCGGCTGAAGAAGAAAAGCCCGTGGTACTCGTCTACCGAGACCATGATGAAGAAGACGGTCATCCGCCGCCTGCTGAACAGCGGCTACGTCCAGCTCCGCGCTATTACCAGCATTGACAACGTGCTGACTCAGGAGGACGAGGAGGCCAAGGACGCGGAAGCCCTCGCCTCCTTCGATGTGCTGAACGTGGACCCCAGCACCGGCGAGATCAATGAACAGAGCGTACAGGTAAACCCGGAAGACGCGGAAGCACCGGAAGCGGTCCAGGCTGAGACTGCCGAAGAAAATCCCGCGAAGAAGGTGCGCGGCAGGCCGAAGAAAGAAGACGCCGCTCCTGCGGTGCAGGACGTGGCCTTTGAGCCGGTGAAGGAAGCCGTCACCATCAAGCCCGAAGACGAGGAAGAAGTGTTGGGCAGCTTCTTTGCCTGAGAAGCCGTGGAGCCTGTTGGGGGACGGGGAAAATCTCCGCCCCCCACGGCAAGGAGGAACGAATGGGACAGTTCAAAGTTCTTGATAAGGAAAGCTCCGAGGGGAACCCCGGAGATCAGAGATACGCCAGATACTACGACATGCTGACGTGGGGGCAGGTGTCCGGCCCGCCGAAACTCAGCATCCGGGAGAAGGGAAACACACGTCGATGCAACTTCTCTGTCCGCTGGAAGAAGCACACATTCATCAACTGCGTGGTGATTGAGAAGGAATCCCCCGACGCATACGTTACGGCGGCGGCGCTCCGTGGCGGCGAGTGGGTCATGATGGCCGGGAGGATGCGGGAATTCTCCTATACCCCCACAAAGGGAAAACACGCCGGGGAACAGCTTCAGGGGCAGGATGCCAAGATCGACTTCATCACACCGCAGCGGGCACCCGCCGCCGTCATGGAAAAGCTGGCCGAGTTGGAGCCGCCCGACGAAGTGGAAGCTTCGGATTTCGACAACGATGCGGGGGATATGGAATGGTGAAGATCGCTGTGAGAAAGATTTGCTTCCTGCTTGGGCTGGCGGTCATGACCGTCGTGTGCTTCGCCCTTTTGGAATTGCTCAATGCACCCATGACAGCGAAAGCGGCGGAGCCGTTGGAAACGCCGGAGCCGGAGATCGTTTATGTGAATAAGACCGTAACGGAAACCGTCACGGAATACGTCAACGTCCCCCAGCTCGTGACGGTGGAAGTCCCGGTCACGGTGGAAAAGCAAATCGTCGTAGACCGCCCCATAATCGCGCAGGACAGCGCAGAACGCTGGAAAGGTATCGACATTACCCCAGAAGATATTGAGCTTCTGGCTCGTCTGGCGTGGCGAGAAGCACGCGGAGAGGGGCTGCTTGGGATGCGGCTGGTAATTGAGGTGGTGTTTAACCGCGTCCTGAGCGACCAGTTCCCGAACACTATCTACGACGTGCTGTACCAACCGGGACAGTTTGCCCCCAGCGGCGGGGCACTGGAACTGAGCGACATCACGCCGACAGATGCACAGTACGAAGCGGTGCGGCTGGCGATCACAGAGACGCCGATTCTGGAACCGGACGTGGTATTCTTCGCCACCACGCCGCTGTATGGGGAAATCTTCCTGCACGTCGGCGGGCATTACTTCACCAGATACCCTGAGCACTGGTAACGGGAGGAAAAACAAAATGGCATACATTCCTTTGGGCGGCGTCGTAAAACTGAGCGAGACGGACAGGCTTGTGTGGGGAGAAGTCAGCCGCGACGCGCAGATCGTCTCTACCAAAAGCGGCGGCTACTTCGTCAAGTTTGGCATCTGCGCCGGGGCCGACAAGAACGGAGAAAAGAAATACATCGACTGCAAATCCTTTCTCAAAGGCGTGGTTGGCTACGCCAAGGACTTTCAACGGGGAGACCCGATCCTGGCCGTTGGACGCATGGAGAGCCGTGAATACGACGGGAAGACCTACTGGGACCTGAACCTTGGATTCTGCATCAGCCCCAGCGTCGTGCCGGACATGGGCGAGGCGGCTACTGCGCTGGCGCAGACCGCAAAGGCCGCCGGGGAACCGACGGCGGACGGGCCGCAGTTCTACGAAGCGGAAGACGACGACCTTGAAGATGAACTCCCGTTCTGAGTAGGAGAAAAACATGGAAGATTGGAAACCAATTCCTGGATATGAAGGAATCTACGAAGCGTCGAATCTTGGACGGATTCGTACTGCACCTGGGAAAACTACTGAGTCAGTACGCCACGGAACTCGACATTGGAGTGTCCGTGTCTTGAAGCCAAAGCATCAGTCACCACCCAAAAGAACTGACGAAAGAGTGACGCTTTGGAAGAATAAGAAACCATACACCTATTTGGTTTCAAGGCTTATTGCTTCCGCTTGGATACGTCCACCGATGGAAAAAGAAACGGTAAATCATATCAACGGGGATTACCACGACAACAGACCAGAAAACCTCGAATGGGTAAGCCTATCTGAAAACGTGCGTCTTGGATTTGAGATGGGGTTGTTTGATTCTTTCCAAAAGGAAGTCTGGCTTGTTGACGAAAACGATTACGAAATGGGATTTCGCTCTTACTCTCAAGCGGGACGGTATCTCGGACGCAATGAACAGTATATCTCCACTGTCATAAAACGCGGACAGTCTCATGCAACAGATAAATGTGGGAATCGCTATCTTGTGGTTCCAAGCGAATGTTCTGAGCGGAGGTAACGAACGATGCCGGTATATAGAAATATCAGCCTGTCATTTTGGACGGACAGTAAGGTGGACGATGACTTTACCCCGGAAGATAAGTATTTCTATCTCTACCTTCTGACGAATCCGCACACGACCATCAGCGGGTGCTACGAAGTGAGTATGAAGCAGATGTGCCGGGAAACCGGGTACAACGAGGATTCCGTCACTCGTCTGCTGGATCGCATGGAGCATCAGCACGGCGTAGTTCAGTACAGCAGGGAGACAAAGGAAGTGCTGATCGTCAACTGGGCGAAGTATAACTGGACTACTTCGGAGAAGATGCTATCCGGCGTAATGACGGCGGCGCACTCAATCAAATGCCCTGAATTCCGCGCTTTCATTGCAAAAAAACTTAAAGAATTCGGGGTTGACTCAGATACCCTGTTGATAGGGTATCAATACCCTATCAACTGCAAAGAAAATACTGTTACTGATACTGTATCTGTATCTGTATCTGAAGAAGAGAACGCACGCGCACACGCGCGTGAGGAAAACAAGGCGGCGGAGCAGGAAGCATTGAATCAGTTCGCCGGGAAAATGCAGGACGCGCTTCGGGATTGGCTGACCTATAAGCGGCAGAAGCGGCAGGCATATAAGCCACAGGGACTCAAAAGCCTTGTGACGCAAATCAAGACCAACGCTGAAAAATACGGAGAGGACGCCGTTATCTCTGCGATACAGCAGAGCATGTCCAGCAACTATGCCGGAATCGTCTTTGACAGGATTGGGAAGAACGGCGGGGGAAGGAACGCAAGCGCCTCCAACAAACCGTGGAAGTATGACTACAAAGACGATGCGGAAACGCTGCCGTTCTAGGTGGGGTGAGAAAAATGCTTACGAGCTTCGGAGACATCGCAAAAGAATCGCTGGACGCAATGGCCGATGTTCCGGCGGTAGAGGACGCAGAACACGGAGACTTCCGTGACGAAGAAGGTATGCTGTGCTGCGGGGTATGCAGGAAACCGAAGGAAGCCAAAATCGAACTGTTCGGTATGCTGAAAACCGTTCCGTGCGCCTGCGCCTGCGCGATGGACGAATGGGAGAGAAAACAGGCGGAATTCAAGGAACGGCAGCGGAGAGAGCGCGTCCGCCAGCTCCGCGTGAACGGCATACAGGACGAAGGTCTTCGTGGAAAGACATTCGATGAGGCTGAAATGAATCCGCAGATGGAGCGGTGCAAATACTACGCTGACAACTTCGAGAAATTCAAGTCGGAAAACATCGGCATGATTTTCTGCGGGACCGTCGGAAGCGGAAAGACCTTTGCCGCCGCCTGCATCGCAAACGCACTGATCGACAAGGGAATCCCCGTGCTGATGACCTCTTTCCCACGCATCCTCAATGCCGGGTATGAGAAGAACGATCTGGTACGGGAAGCGCAGGAATTCGACCTCGTTATCATTGACGACCTCGGAACCGAAAGGCAGAGCGACTACGCGCTGGAAACCGTGTATTACTTCCTGGACGAGCGGTACAAAAGCGGGAAGCCTATCATCATCACAACCAACCTCAGCAAGACCGATTTGGAGAAACCCGTCGGAACGGACTACGCTCGAATCTACAGCCGAGTCTTGGAAATGTGCCTCGTGATGACGTTTCCGGCTAGAAACCGGAGGGAAGCGCAGGCTGACGAAAAGCGGCAGAGGGCCAAGGAACTGATGCAAAAGCTGATGGACGGAGAAACTGCATGAAGACCGGCCGGGAGCGCGGAGGGGGTGATTGACTTGGGCTACAACAGACACGCCCGAAACCGGGGCTGGTGGGGTTACATGAAGTACATCGTCCGAAAATACGGAAGCGGGCGGGAACCGGCCTCTGACCTCGAACGGAGGGAGACGGAAGCTGTCCGTCGCGCCGTTGACGAAACCCTGCGCTCAAGCAGCGGAAAAACAAGGATTGAGATGGTTGAACTGGTTTTCTGGCGGCAGAGCCACACGCTGACCGGAGCGGCGCTAAAGCTCCATCTGTCAGAACGGACAGCACAGAGGTGGCATCAGGAGTTCATTCGCTGCGTGGCGGCGGAGTTCTTTGGGGACGCGACGCTGCGGGAAGACTACGGAAAGAAGAAAGGGGAAAAGAACAATGATCGTGAAAGTAAAACTTGATCCGGGATCATTCCTCCCAAAGCACGGCCATGACGCAGACGCGGGGTGGGACCTGTGCGCCAAGGAAGATTTCGTCGTTCCCGCCGGGGGCCATGCCGTCCACGACACCGGCGTACACATGGCGGTCCCGGAGGGGTACTGCGGCCTGCTGGTGAGCAAGAGCGGCCTCAACGTGAAGCACAGCCTGACGAGCACGGGCTTGGTGGACGCAGGCTATAACGGCCCCATCATCGTGAAGCTCTACAGCGAGGACACCGGACGGGACTACATGTTCAAGGCCGGGGACAAGATCAGCCAAATCGTTATCCTGCCGATCCCGAAGGTAGAGCTGGAAGTCGTTGCGGAACTGGACGACACCGAGCGTGGAGACGGCAGGATGGGGAGTACCGGGCGCTGATGGGACCTGGAGAAGAAAGACCGGCTATCCTGTACTTTCTCAGCGACAATGGGGAGTTTCAACGCATCGGAAAGTTGGAGGACGTTACGTTTCAGTGTGACGGTACAGAAGAAAAGGGGACGCTGGAATATATCACAAGCTTTGCGGATGTTGAAATCGTCGGGACGGTCAAACTGCCACGTTGCCACAGCAGAAAGCGGTATGTGAAGCTGCTTATGGCTGAAGGTGTTGGGAGAAACGCCGCCAACTTACATGCGGATGTTTTGAGAGACATGGGATATAGCTGGGGAAAAGCATGGAGCTCGCATATCTTCTGGAAAGCTTTCACAGGTGCCTATGAAGATGCAATAAAACAGATGCTTCCACAGCCACTATCGGAGTAAGAACGGGAAATCAAATGTCTGCAAGAATCAAGTGCGAGGTCTGCAAAAACGCCTACTACGACAGCGTGGCCGGGGAGTGCCCGCTGAAGCCGGGGCATTTTATATGCATGTACTGCTGCCACCGCAAATGCAAACGGAGCTATATGTGGCACGGGATGCAGCGGTGCAAAGCACGGGACGAGGCGAGAGAAGCGGAGAAGGAGAAGGAGAAAAACAATGGACGAGATCAGAAGCGAGAAGGTTCTGAAGCAAATGCAGGCACTTCCGCTCGACATGAAAGAGGCAATATCCAGGAACCGGATATTTGAGTGGGTGGAAGCATTCGGGGTAAGCAACGTCGTTGTTTCGTTCTCCGGGGGAAAGGATTCCACGGTGCTGCTTCACATGGCGCGAAAGCATTTTCCAAACATCCGAGCCGTATTCTCCAACACCGGGCTGGAATACCCTGAAATACAGTCGTTTGTCAAAACCTTTGACAACGTGGATATCGTCACACCGCCCATGAACTTCGCCCAGGTTATCACCGAATACGGATACCCACTAGTCAGCAAGGAAATCGCTGCGGCTATCCATTACGCCAGAAGAATCGTCCCTGAAGGGGAGCATGAATCCAGAGGATACAGGGCGACGGTGGGGTATCGCAAGCAATTCTCCAGCGCACACTGGACGAAGGAAGACGGAACCGTAGAGCGGTCTCAGTACCAAAAGGCAAACTGGCTTCCGATGGTGCAGCTCCCCATCCTCATTTCGGAATACTGCTGCTACAAGATGAAAAAATCTCCCATCAAGTCATATATCTCCGAGCATCAGGTTTTTCCGATGCTCGGTACACTGGCGGAGGAAAGCCGTCTCCGTAAACAATCCTGGATCAAGGACGGGTGCAACATCTATGAAGGGCGTAACAAAGAATCCAAGCCGCTTTCCATCTGGACTGAACAGGACATTCTGCAATACATCGTCCTGAATGACCTGGAAATCGCAAGCGTCTACGGGAAGGTGGTTGGCGCAGATCGGCATGGCATGAACTGGCCGCCCAAGAACGAGACCGGGGAAATCACGAGGCGGCTGCGCTGCACGGGCTGCGACCGTACAGGCTGTATCTTCTGCGCATTTGGCCTGCATCTGGAAAAGGGAGAGACCAGATTCCAACGTCTTGCCAGGACGCACCCAAGGCAGTATGAATACTGCATCATGGGAGGACAGTGGATCGACAACCCGCACTACGACCCGACGGCACCGAAGATGGACGGGGACTGGGAAAACTGGAACCCGAAGCAGATATGGACGCGGAGCACAAAGGGACTTGGAATGGGCAAAGTCTTTGATATGTGCAACGAAGTCTACGGAAAGAGCTTCATTCGGTATGAGTGAAGAAAGGTCGGTGTGTGACAAGTAAACCACAAAAGTGGCGTTAAAACGCCGAAAATATAGAGAAAGATAATAGCGTGAAGCGGACTATCTGCCGCTGAGCGCTATTTTTCATTGTTATTCTTTCTTTTTTCTTCCTGCCCTGGCGCTTCGATTGAGGCGCGATTACCTCCTTTTTACCGTCCGGGGAAATGGGTCTTCCCCGGACGGGGAGGGGCGGAAAGAGGAGGGCGCTATGCAAATACCGGAAAACGCGAAAGCAGAAGAAATAAGCAAGCGTTTTCTTGAACTGGCCGAAAACATAGGCGGGGACGTTGCGCTTTACTGCATCTGCGCGACGCTGAATCTGCCGGTCGATACGTCACAGGCGGTTCCGACGTGGGGAGCCTATCTGGAATATCTGGAAGGTCTTCCCAGGCAGGAAACATTTATCGACGGAGAGACCGACGTGGAGACCGTCCTTGCGGACGGGGCCAGTGAACAGGAACGCTGGGAGCGGGACTGGGGATACGGAGACCCGGACAACCCTTACACGGTCCAGGACTATAAGAGCCTGGACGGGATATTCCGCATGTACTCCATGCGCTTGGACGCCGCCGGAGGGATGGACGCCCAGCAGGAGGACACCCTGCGGAATTGCAGCCGCATGGCGCTGCTGCGGGACAAATGTATCGCCAAAGGGGATAAGGACAGCGCCGCGATTGCCAATACCATGAACCGAATGATTCAGGATAACCTGGCGGCGGAGAACCTGCGGAAGAAGGACGCGAAGCCCATCGAAACCGCGAGGGTAGACGGAATAATCGATGCCATGCAGAAGAAATACGGAGTCGGAGCGGAGCTGACAAAAGAGCAGTTCATGGAACTTTTCTGGAAGTGGTGCCGCAGCAAGCACTACCCGGAGACCGTGGACGCCGCCGAGCACGCGATGCTCAGTATCATCAACACCATGCGGGAGAACAACGATCTTCCCGACCTTCCGACGCTTCCGGAGCAGGCAAAGATGGGTGACTACGCCCATGAGTTTGCATTGGAACCCAACGAGCAGGAACAGGAAGTCTACGAATACCTGAACCTGACGCGAAACGACGGGCGGACGGCGGCGGTGGCGGCGGAAGAACCGGCCCAGAAAGTGCGGAGGGACGAGGTTTATTCCGACTTCGGGCGAGAGGGATTTGATTGATATGCCCGGAGGATACAGACGAGCTTATACTTGGTCTCCCGGCACGGGCTGGATAAAAAAATCGTACACGGCTGCATACAGCTATGACAACCTGGGAGACGGATGGGTGCTTTTCATGGCGGCCTGCCGGTGGTTCCCGGACTTCCTGGCCGACCTTTGCCGAAGCGACGAAGCCAACTACGATCTTCCCATCCTGCACCGCGTCAACATGCGGGCAAAAGCCAACTTCCAGTACGTCGATCTGACGGAAGGGCGCGGCGCAGGCAAGAGCCATTCCTCCCTGCTGGAGGAGGAAACGGAACAGCTTACATGGCCGGGAACAAAAGCCCTGTATATCGGACCAAGCCTGAAACAGACGGCTTCCATCGGAATAGAAACGCACCGGGCATTGGAGCATGATTATCCAATCCTGACGGCGCATTTCCAGACGGACAGTTCCAGCAAGGACAATTTCGCAATATCCACCGCAGACTACGGCAGTTCTCTCTCCATCACCGGACGGCGCGGCATCAACCTCCACAAGAGCGTGGCGGAAGAGATAGCGCAGGAGGACGGGGTGAAGTTCGACGAAGACGATTACGTTCAGGTCGTCCTCCCCGCCGTTCGGCTTCCCTATGTGGTACAGGGGAGAAAGAGCCGAGCCTATATACCCTACAAGCAGCACAGCATCACGTCCGCCGGGAGACGGCAAAGCTACGCCTACGAGAACCGATGCCGACACCTGACGATGATGAAACAGGGGCAGAGCGCATACGTGATGGACGTTCCTTACGACGTTCTCCTGCTGAACCAGATGCGCCCGGTATCATGGGCGGAAAGCCGAAAGCAGGAACTGACGCCAGATCAGTTCGCAAGGGAACTGTGCAGCCTCTACACGGGGACGGACAGCAACCCTATGGTATCGGACAGTACCCTCACGGACTGCCGGAGCCTCCTGATGATGGAGAACCACACCTGCCTGAAAGACAACGCCAACGAGTATTTTCCGAAGGACGTTATCTATATCGTCGGCTACGACGTGAGCTACGCGGACGGCCCGATCAACGCCAAATGCGCCTGCGTCGTGCTGAAGCTTACAAGGCAGAGGAGCCACATCAAGCGGGATAAGTACCTGAAGCAAGTCGTGTATGTGGATGACTGGAGGCCGACGCCAGATATGGACCAGGCGCGGAAGGTCAAGGCGATCTGGAATCGCTTCTGCTTTGACGGCGCAGACACCTACCTGGCTATCGACGCATGGCAATTCGGAAGCGCCGTGGCGACCTGCCTCATGCAGGATATCGGAGACGGACTCCCGCCGCTGTGCTCATGGAACCACGAGTTCCAAAGTTCGCTTGAAATACCCGGTGCGCTTCCGGTGCTGTACCCCATCAAGGCAGGCGGGCTTGGAGTGACGGACCCGGATGCCGACATGGTGCGTTACGCGCAGACGCAATTTGAATACCGCAACGTCCAGCTCCTGACTTCCAACTGGCAGAGCGGACTGGAAGCCTATAAGAAATACCACCGCATCAAGGATGACCGCAGCGACAGCGCGATCTACAACGCATACCGGAAGACGGGAGAACTGGTCGGCCAGATTCAAAACCTCAAGGTCATCAACGGGACTGAAAAGCGGATCAGCCAGCACATCCAGCGCGATAGCTGGTCAGCCCTGAAATACGCCCTTCGCGTGGCGCAGAGGCTGGAATGGCAGAACTTGGTGAAACGGCAGGTAAAAAGCGACTACGACGACCTCCTGCGGCAGTATCAGACCGCAAGCCCCGCATCGGCGGGCGTTGCCGGTACATCTCACGGGAGGCTCATAACGGCACGGCAGGGAGGCCGGGTGTTTTGAACGCATACAAGCTCTACGCGATGCCCACAAAACCGGAGACCATCGACGGGATGGGATATCAGCGGTTCAGCCGCATTACTGCGGAATATACCCTCGTATATACCGACGGAGAAGCGCCGCAGCCAAGCGCGGAGCTGACGGACGAAGACGCGGGACGCCTGACCGAAGGGGACCGGAACTGGCTGCTGGCCTGCAACACCCGCCTGCTGGTGGAAGAAATCGAGCGGCAGAAGCCGGAGATGCTGCGCAGGCTCGGAGAAAAGATCGAGGAATTTGAAACGATCCTGCAAGAACTGGCGGAGGAATCCGCTGGCAGGAAAGACAAATAACGAAGGAAGGGGGAAGCGGCCATGACGAGCACGAAGGAACTTCAAAAAGTGAAATACGGCTCCTTCCCGGAAATATTCAGCAAGTTCCGCAGCATGGCGGAGGACTACAACGTACCGTTCCAAAGCCTTATCAGCGCATTCGGCTTTCAGGGCGGCATGTTTGCAAGCCCGCAGGTGATGAACCAACGGTTCCAGGGAATCGGAACCAGCCCCATCAACTTCAACAAAGACGAAATCGCGGCAATGCTGAAGCGCCCGCAGACCAACGAAAGGAAGCTGCGGGAGGCTTCCCGCAGCCTGGACTACACCAACTATACCTACCGACATATGCGCAGGACCTATTCCAGCCTGCTGACCTATCACAACTACATCGTTCCGACTTTGGTAGACCAAAGCGACATGAACGATTCCTTCTGGAGGGAATACCGGCTGGCGGACAAGCTCCGCAAGACCATGAAGCCCCACGAGCTGGCGAGGGAAGCGGGCGCAAAGGCAATGCTGGAAGGGAAGACCTTCTGGACCTATCGGGTAAGCGCAGACAAGAGCCGCAACCGCATCAACCACGCCTTTTACCAGCAGCTCCCCTCCGAGTGGATCAAGATCGTAGGGCGGAACAATATCAGCAAGTACACTCTGGCATTCGACATGATGTACTTCGCCCAGCCGGGAACGGACGTTCGGCAATTTCCTGCCGGACTTTTTGACAACTACTGGAACGACTTCAACAGCCTGATTATCCCGGCACCCCGTCGAGACGGGGCAAAGGTGGTCTACGCTGAAAAGAGCCGCATCGACATCGGCGCGGTAAGCAAGGTGAAGCCCAACGCGGAAGTGCTGAATGAAAACGGGAGGTGGTACTACTGGGTGACGCTACCCGTGGACAAGGCGTTCACCATCGAAGTTGATGAAGCCCTTCCGGAAGTGACGCCGCCTTTGGCCGGTCTGTTTATCGGGCTTATGCAATTCGCGGATTTGACCCAGCTTCAACTCCAGCTCTACCAGAATCCGCTCGTCGGATTCGTTCACGGAGAGATTCCGTACTTCGAGAGCAAAGATACCAACACCGCAGACCAGTACAAGCTGAGCAATGCGGGACGACTGCTTTTCACGGAAATCTGGAATCAGCTCATGGGAGCATACAACACCGGCGGCCTCCCAATCTACTTTGCCCCGGTGGAGAACATGAAGCTGGAGACCTTCAACGAGGTAGCCAGCACCTCTGACATCGTGAGCCAGGGAAACAGCGACATCATCACACAAGCCGGTCTCAGCGGACTTATCCCGGCTTCCGACGAAGCAAGGGCGGGCGCGGCGCAGATATCCTTCCAGATCGAGGGCAAGTATCTCGCCCCCATCTATAGCGGGGTGGAGCGCCTGATGGCCTGCGCCATTGCGGATCTCAATCTCAAACATGAATTCGAGTTCCACATGTTCGGCGACCTTTACATGGACAACCAGCTTGAAAAGCAGCTTCGTAACGACATGACGCTTGGCATCCTTCCCGCCGCCATCCAGTACAACGCGCTCCATGACCGCAGCCTGCTGGACGACATCTGCTGGAGCGACATGGTGGCAAAGAGTGGTCTTTTGGATCGTAGGGTCGCACTTGTGACTTCGTATAGCATGAAGCAATCCGAAAGCGGTTTGCCCCCGCAGGCTGCGCACGACCTCAATCCGGGAGGCAGACCGGAGGCAGAGGGTGTGACCAGCGACGGTCAGGAAAATGATCTTGATTCTATCGGATAAGGAACGGAGGAAACAACGATGAAAGAGTGGCTGAAGAAACAGCCCGACTGGGTAATAAGGGCTTTGAAAACGGCGGCGCAGGCATTCGGAGGCGTTCTTGTCCCGGAAATCGTGGTCATCCTGAACGGAGGTTGGCCGGAAAGCTGGAGCGCCCTGTGGGCGGTGCTTTCCCCGGTGGTGTCCGCAGCCCTTGCCGCCGCCATCTGTGCTGCATGGAATATCATGCTGGAACGGCTGAAAGAAGGTAAGGCGGAATGAACGTCAAGCATAACGTAGTTGAACACCTCTACGTCGTTCACGCCAAAATCGGAGACGGGAAGTATCAGTTTCGGGTGCAGGCGGAGAGCGAAACGGCGGCAAAGACCAAGGCGGAACGGGCAATGAAGCTCCGCTTCAATGAAGAAAAACCCTACGAAATCACCGGGGTAGAACGCATCGAGCCGGACGATTTCGTGTAACGGAGGAATACCCCGTTTTATAGGGTTTACATATTCCAACATAACGGTAAACCAACAAGGAGGAATGCAGTATGAGCGAACCTGTCTTGGGTCTGCTGGAAGTTCTGGACAGGGACAGCGACCTCAACTACAACGTGCGGCTGCGCATCATGCGGAGCGGCCTCAACCGCAACAACTGGGACTACCGGAACGCGGAACAGTTTGCGGAGACCTTCCGGGGAACGCCCATCCTCTGCGCCTACGTCGGCAGACGTATCGCGGACGGGCACAACATGGACGAGACCATGTGGCGCGGGGAACTGATTGCCGACTTCACCGGAGCGAACGCGGAGAGAATCGTGGGCGCAATCGGCGAAGGGGAGAGCGATGTATGGACGGAGACCGGCGAGGACGGAACGTGGATAGTCGCCAAGGGGAAACTCTGGCGTTTTTATAACCGGCAGCTTTGCGACACTCTTGCGGAACAGGGCCGCATGAGCGTCAGCGCCGAAACGGAAGTCACCGGAGAGCACGAAGAAGACGGAAGAAGCGTGTTTACGGAGTGGCGGGGTCTTGGTGTGACGATCCTGCACGACACGGTGGCTCCCGCGATCCCCGGAGCGAATATCCAGGCACTCAAGGCGATGGACGGCGAAAAGTGGAACAGTCTGAAGCTCAAAGTCGCCTCGTATCATCCCAACACCGAGGGGGGCGAGGGGACGCCGCCCAAGGCGGAAGAACCGACGACCCCAAACAATAACTCTGACAAAGGAGTGAAAAAGACAGTGACTTTCACCAAGAAGCAGCTCGCCAAGCTGAACGAGCGGTTCCAGGGCTATGTCGTGATGGCCGCTAAGGAAAACGAGGAAGACAAGAGCGTCCTCGTTACCATGCGCAACGACAGCTACGAACCCTTCAACTATCGCATGGCGAGCGCAGACGAGACCATCGCGCCGGAGAGGATCACCCCTCTGACTGCCATCGTGAGCTTCGGCGAGGACTTCCAGATGAACGCGGAGGACTTTTTCGCGGCTCTGAATTCCCGCATCGAAATCCTGTCCGCCAACCTGACGGCGGCTGAGAAAGAACGCGACGACGCGCAGGCGACCATCAAGGCCATGACCGAGAAGGAAAACAAGCGCCGGGTCAAAGCCATGAAGGAAGCCGCCAAGGAAGCCCTTCGGAAGTTCAACGAGAACCGTGACGCCGCCGAGCAGGTCTGCGAGGAAGACATTTCCTGCGTCATGGCCGAGATCGACGGAGGCGACTACACCGAATGCGCCGACAAAGAGGGAGACTTCTGCGGCGACGAGAAGGTGTGCGAGCGCGTCATGAGCATCTGCGCCAAGAAGGACATGGAGTACCGGGAAAAGGCGCAGGAGAAGCAGAACAACACCGTGATCTGGAACAAGGAGGGCAAGGCCCCCGTTGACGACGGCGGCATCCAGAGCCTCCTGGCCCGGAAGGGCATTCAGTAATAAAGGAGAGTGACAACCATGGCTTTCATCGACAAGACCGCCTTTGAGGCGAGAATCACCAACAACCGCCGCGACGACCTGAGCCATGTCGCCGGTCTGTATCAGGAAAGCTCCGCCGCCGCCGACTGCTCCGCCGGTCTGCTGTGCGTCCGGGCTTCCCAGGCCCCCAACGTGGGCTTCGACAACCCCAGCGGCACCAGGGTCTACAACGAGAATACCTGGATTTTCAACGCGGCTGCCGACACCGCCACCATGGACGACGTGATCTACGCCTGCGACCCCTACGACACCCAGCTCCTGCCCGGTAAGCACGGCAACGCCTACTACGTTGGCAGCGAGACCCTGGGCCTGGGCGTTCCCGCCGGACGCTACGGCAACTTCACCCGCATCGACTTCGACGGCCAGAGCGTGTATCGCTTCGGCGAGGGCAACATGGCTTCTGCCGTGAGCACCAACACCTTCTTCACCATCGACGACGGCCTGCTGGTGCCTGCCGCTTCCGCCCCCGCCACCGCCGGGGCCATCTACTTTGAGCTGCGGGGAACCGGCGTCTTCGTGGAGGGCGCTTCCGCCAGCTTCACCTACTACGACGTTGTGGCCTGCAAGGTCAGCGCGTAACGAGAGGAGGACATCAGACATGAACAAGCTTTGCCTCAATTCCGTGGACCGGAGCATCTTCCGCGTCAACGGTGAAACTCAGGACGCCAGAGCCGAGATTCTGGCCGAGGGCCGCGCCCTGTTCTTCGAGCACGCCCGTCGCGGCAAGGAAGCCCTGCTGCGGGCCAACGGCTCCCCGGAGACCGCCCCCGCCGCCGAGCTGACCCCCGCCCAGTACACCGCTCTGAACCGGACCTTCCAGAAGGAGCACCTGCTGTACGCCGCCCGCGTCGCCTGCGAGGCCACTCATGAACCCGCTCCGAAGGACTGGGACAGCTTCAAGGCGCAGGGCCAGCGGTTCTTCAACAACAAGAGCTTCTGGGCCACCCTGGCCGGTATCTATACCGAGATCGTCAACCCCATCCTGCCTGCTGTCTACAGCGAGGCCGTGGACGTGTTCGCGGACACCGTGGAGGTCGGCTTCGGCGAGACCTACGAGCTGTCCATCTCCAGCACGGACATCCCCGTGTTCCAGGACAGCGCATGGGGCAGCTCCTGGAGCGTTCCCGCCAACCGCTTCTACAGCCGGGATTATACCATCAATCCCCAGCCCAAGACCTGCATGATCGTTGCCAAGTGGCACCAGCTCGTCGGCAACAACGTGGACTTCGGCCGCTTCTTCGCCAACCTGACCGCCGGGATGTACGCCAAGACCCTGGCGATGTGGAACGACGCGCTGGCGACCGCCGCCGCTGACACCACCCTGGTGCCCACCGGCCTGACCGGCACCTTCTCCAACGTGAACTTTGTCACGCTGGCGAACAAGGTGGCCGCTCTCAACAGCACCCAGTTCGGCAACCTGTTCGCCACCGGCGGCCTCGTGGCTCTGAGCAAGGTGCTTCCCACCCAGGTCACCGGCTCCACCAACGTGAACATGGACGCTGCCATCGCCACTCTGCTGGGCGCTGACTATACCCGCAGCGGCTACCTGGGCGAGTTCATGGGCGTGCGGCTTCTGCCCCTCATGGACGCCATCGTGCCCAACAGCCAGTTCACTTCCGTGCAGACCGTCCTGAACCAGAACCAGATCTGGATCATGGCTGCCAACGCCCGGAAGCCCATGACCATCGGCTACACGGCGGAGACCCCGATCTCTCTGGAGATCGAGCCTACCCGCAACGCGGCTTTCGAGGTGGGCATCAACCTCACCATCGCCCTGGATGTGGTGTCCATCTTCTCTCAGAAAGCGGCCATCATGACCATCTAAGCCTTTCCAACGCGGGACGGGGAATACCCCGCCCCGCTATGCCGTGTCCAGTGACATGCGCCGGGGCGGCACCGGCGGACGGCACCCATCAAAAAGAAAGGAAATTGAGACGATGGCAGAAGAAACGAAAAAGACGCGGACGCGCAAGAGCGCCGCTGCGCAGGCGGAGAAGAAGGAAGCGGAACGGATCACCGAGGCTCCGACCACGGAAAACAAGGAAGCGGAGAAGGACCCGGTGGCGGAACTGAAAGCCCAGTATGAGGCGCAGATCGCCGCCATGAAAGAAGAAATGTCGAAGCAGATGGCTTCCTTCAAGGAAGCTCTGGCAGAGGCGCAGAAGCCACAGTTCATCCAGGTGGCTGCCGACGTGGAAAAGGTGATGTTCCTCTACATGGCGGAGGTCTGCGACGAGAACGTATATGAAGTCGGCCCCAACGGCATGTATGGCCGCATCGTGGGGAAGACCGGGACCTTCTATGTGCCGAAATCCGACCTGAGCCGGGTCATGGACACCATGTTCCGCCTGCTGATGAAGAAGCGCTGGATCGTCGTAGTGAGCGGCATGACCGACGAGGAACGCGCCGCCTACGGCGTGGATTACCGCCTGGACGAAGTGCTGAAGGAAAGCGACTTCTCCCGCATCATCGAGCTGGGCAACGGTATCCTGGGCATTTATCCCAGCCTGTGCGACGGGCACAAAGAAGTGGTGGAGAAACGCTACTTCGACGCATGGCGGAGCAAGAATCCTCTGGTGAACCGGGACACTGTGGCGGAGCTGAACCGGCTGGCGAAGAACGTCGGAAGGGAAAAGAACGCATTCCGGACCATCTTGGAGGAAATGAACGCCGAGCAGGTCTGACAAGACCTTAAAGGAAGGGGAGAGCGCGATGGCTACGGGCTGGAGCGAAGTAATAAATGCGGCTATGCAGGCGCTGGACGACGAACGGTGGCGGGAGCAAATCACCGTCAGTCCCGCGCAATTCTATAGGGCCAAGAGCGACAGCGTGCTGTTTGCGCTCCCCCTTCTTAACAGTCCGCCGGAACTTCTGGACTATCTGGAAAAGGACATGGTGCAGCCGGAGTACGGCGACTACTCGTGGGAAAGCACGGAGGAGAGCCTGACCGGGGAAACGGCGGTGAATACCGGGCTTTTGGGGTATGAAATGATGTCCGTCATCGTCTACGGGGCGGACGGCACCAGCGTCGCGCCCTACGCCGGGGCAGTCTATGATGCTGAAACTGGCATCGTGACTTTCTCCCAGCAGGAAGCAGCGGGGGTGCATTACGAACTGGACTTCTACACGGACGGCACATTCAATGACCTGACGCTGAGCCAGAAGCGCCTGTTCGGTCTGGCGGTCTGCGTGGCATGGGACGAGGACTTTAGCCGCAATTTTTTGAATTTGCAGCCCAAAATCCACGATTCCAGCTTCTCCACGGTCAACGAAGCCAACTACATGGACAAAGTGACCATCCGCCTGCGGGAAAACCGCCAGAGTTTCAACGACGAACTGCACAAGTACGAACAGCTTTGCGCCTACAAGACGATGCGAAGTAACGGCATGAACATCGTGCTTGCCTGAGGGGGGGGAGCGATATGGGAACCCTCGATAAGACTACAAAGAACGCCCTTCTGAGCTTCGGAGGTACGGTATCCGACCCCGCTTGGAACGTGCCTGCGCAGTATAAAGACCGGGAATACCAGTATTACATGAGCGAAACGGACAGATTCAAGAAGAAATACCTGAAATACGCCTCGGATTTCTTCGCCGGGGAAGCCCTCGGATTCTACGGACCGGACGCGGATGAATGGGTCAAGTGCAAGTTCCGCCTTGCGGAAGTGGTACGCCCCAGCTCCGCAATCCAGCGGGAGTTTGACGATTACAAACACCTGATGCTGGAGGAACCGGCGCTTCCGTACATCCCCCAAGGCACGAAATTCCGGGCGATGGGGGCCGTTTGGCTCATGATTAACCCGCTGGATATCTCCAACGGGGACGGCGGCGGTATCGTTCGGCGCTGCCGGGTGACTTGGAACCACCTCGACTGGTACGGCAACGTGCTTCAGGAACCGTTCGTCGTGGAGACGGATCGAGCCAGTGCCAACAGCGATGACAGCCAGCAATGGGACAATATCACCAAAGGCTACTTCAATATCGCCTGCGCCTCGAACCGCTGGACGAAGCAGCTCGGCACCAATTCTCGCATGATTTTCGGCTCCGGGGCCTACAGAATCACAGGTTTTACGGACTTCTTCGAGGAATTCACCGGGGATTTCGACTCCACAAGGCTGATTCGCTTCACGGCGCGGTACGAAGAACCCAATGGCGAGATCGACGACATGGTGAACCGCGTAGCCGAAGGTCTCACTTTCACATGGGAAATCGAACTCTCCGGCGCGCCGACCATGACCGTTGGCGGCACGGGGGCAATAGCCCCTACAAGCCGCAGAATGGGTCAGATCGTCGAGAATTCGGAGGAATATCCCATCACCTACCTGTGGGAAAGCAGCGACGAGAGCGTGGTCGGCGTGGACGAGAGCGGAAACGTGACCGCCAACGCCGAGGGAACGGCGCAAATCACATGTACGCTGGCGCAGAACCCGGACATCACGGCAACCTATGACGTGACCGTGGCGGGCGCTCAGAGCGGAGGACAAGTGGTATTCTTGCAGGACATTCCGGCTCAGCTCCGCATGTATCAGAGCGTTACGCTGGAAGCGGAATACATGGAAGACGGGGAAATCACCGGCGTTCCGGTGGAATACACCGTATCCGGGGCGAATCCTGCGGCATATACAGCGGAAATCAACGGCAATTCCGTGACAATCACCTGTTGGGGCGGAAGCGTGACGCCTCTGAAAGTCATGGCGAGCTACGGAGAATACAGCGCGGTAGCGGAGATCATCCTCAAGGGGATTTGATTATAGTTTTAGACAAGGGAGTGTTTTAAGTCATGGCGGTTTTGGCAAATTTCGTGTTTCTGGACACGAACAGCACGGACACAACCAGCAGCACCTTCTATGTCCCTTACGGTGCGGACACGGTAGTGGTGCAGGCGACCGGGGCAAGCACTTTGGACGTGACTGTAAAAGGCAAAGCGGACACCGAGAACGGAAGCTTCATTGCGCTGGCGGCTATCAACCAGACGGATTACAGCGTAGTCGAGTCCATTACCGCGTCCGGGATTTACAGCGTAGCGGCCAGCGGCATCAGGGAGATGCAGGTCGTCAACGGGAACTCCGCCGGAAGCGTGACCGTGTTCGGCGCGGCAATCGGGGGGTGAATGAGAGATGGCAGTTGACAACATCGCCCGCGGCATGGCCGCGTCCGCCCAAGCGGGCGGCGGTGGCGGCGGAGGCGGAAGCGCACAAGTATCTGTCGGCGTTATTTCCGTCGGAACGACATGGAGCGGAAGCGACCCCTATTCCCAGGTCATCACCGTGACCGGCGTCAGCATCGATTCCAAGAGCATCGTTGATCTCCAACCGACAGCGGCACAGCTTGCGTCCATCATGGCGGACGGAGTGGACGCCATGCTGGTGGAAAACAACGCGGGGACGCTGACGCTTTATGCGCTGGGCGGAACGCCGTCCTCTGCGCTGACCCTGCAATGCATCGTCATGGAAAGCAAATAAAATGGCGCGAAAACGCCGAAAGAATGGGAAATAGTAAAGATAGAATCGCGGAATCCGTGAAAAAGAAAGGAAAAACTGCATGGAAAGCGAGAAGAACAAGCCCCTGTGGGAGGTCATGATCTGCCTGACGGAAGACTATATGAGAGAAAAATCCGTCAGCTATGTTTCCATGAGGGACAAGGAAGAATTCATCAAGGACGTTTCTCTCGGATGCTTCGACAAAATGGAGATCGGAACGGAGAACGGAGACCCGCTGCCGCCCTTCTACAAGGAGAGCGCCCTTCGGAAGCACCGGTACATGACGGCGGCGCTGATGAAGCTGTATCTCCACCTGCCGGTCGATCTTGCAGAGGACGGAGGCCCCTGGGACATCACCGACGAGACATACGAGGCGGCATCCCGGAGCTTCCTTATCAGCCAGATCGAACGCATCAAGAAGCGCACGGCGGACAAGGAATTGCAGGACAAAATCTACGACCTGCTGGCGGACTACAAGCTTCTCGAAAAGCTCCTGAACGCGGAGTGCTACGGGATGCTTCCCGCCATGAACGACACCGTTAGCCGCTTCCAGATGATGATGTCGGCGCAGACCACGCCGGAGGCGATGGAGGCGCTGCTGAAAGCCACGGAGGAAGCGAAGCGGGACCTGGAGGAATACAAGGCGGCAAGGGGATAACGCCCCACGGGATTCCGGCACAAAACCAAATCGAAACCCAGCGAAGCGGATTCGATTTGGAGAGGACGTTTCGGCGGAATCTTCAAGCGGCGACCAACGGAAGCCGCGCCGTATTCCGCCGAATAAGGACGAGGGAGGTGAGACAACGGCATGGACGACGAAAGAGAGATCGGCGTGGACAGCCCTACCTATCCGTATGAACGGGTGGCGGACTTTCCAAAAATGGAGATGGCTTCCGAAATCCCGCTGCTTATTTGCCGTTATCTCATGGACCTGCCGATGCCGGGATACACGCCGGCGGACAATAACGGCTACCCGCGCTGCCGTCTGATGAAGCGGCTGTGGTACGACGCGGACGACCCGCTTGCCTATCCGAACCCCACGCCGGAGCAGAAGCTGTCGATGCTCTTTGACGGGCATCATCCAACGCTGAATACGGACGAGGAGCAGGCGCAGCACCCGCAGGGGTACAGGATGTACCCCCTGCAATGGTGGATGCCCAGCCAGATCGAAGCGCAGACGAGCCTGAAGGTCTACATGGGGCGTGAGACGCCGCTGGACGATTTCCGCGTGGAGATCGGCGTTATCTTCGATATCTACGTCAACGCAAACCTTGAGACGACGATGGGCGTGGGCGGTCTCAGCAAAGCCTACGCAATGGAGAAGGACATCATCGACGCCCTGCACGGGGTCAACCTCGCGGGAATCGGCGTGATGAACTACTCGCGGCACACCCACGGCGACGCGGGAAGCCAGAATTTTTACGATGAATCCGGCACGAACGTGGGGCGTCGGCTCGTCATGAGCCTGACCTATATGGCGGGCGGCGACGGAACCGTGGAGAGCTGGGGCGTGAACCGATTCAAATAAACAGAAACAGCGGGACGGAGAGTTTCACACCGCTCTGCGGACCGTTGATTCATAGATTCGGGAGGAAGCAGAAGAATGAGCGATATCCCGACGAAGTATCTCAAAAAGATTCGGCGCTATGAACCCGTGGAAATGGAGGGGATGGTCTTCCACCCCATACTGGTGGAGGAATACGACGAATACCGGATCGCCAAGGCGGCTGTAGAGTTTATGCATCAGAGCCTGCCCCGCGTATTCCTCAACATGCCGCTGATGCAAGCCTACTACCTTATGGACAACCAGAGCGTAGCGGACGAGAAGCTTCCGACGGGCCTGATGGTGCGGACAGTGCTTTTCCTAGCCCTCAGCCTGAGAATCGGGCAGGGCCTCCCTGTGGAGAAGCGCGTCGCGCTGTTTCGCCCAAGAGTCACACCAAATGGGCGGCTGAAATCCCTCTGTTTTACACCGGACGGCGAAGAAATCTGCGAGATCACACCGGCAATGTTTCAACGACTGCGACCGATCCTTGCCGCTCAGAACGGCCTGGAGATACCGGAAGAAGATGCCAACCCGGAGCTTGTGGAAGCGGAGCAGGAGATCGCAAGGCAGAAAGCGCCGGAGCTGGAAGTGAATCTGGATAGCCTGATTTCTTCCGTGGCGGCGCTCAGCGGGGCCGACGAAAAGGAAATATACGACTGGCCCATCGCCAAGCTGCAGAGCAGACAAAGAGCGCTTCACCGCGCTCTGGATTATCTGGTGTGCGGCATAGGCGAAGCGCAGGGGACCAAATGGAAGAAAGGCAATCCGGTGCCGAACCCCTTTTTTGACCGGAAAAAGACGGGAAGCGCGGCGAAAGTCGCCCTTTCGGATTTCGCAAGCGGCGCGGCGACCGACGCCGTGCGCGAGGGAATCGAGGCGCAACAGCAGCAATAAGCAAAAAGGGGGTGAGGACGACGCCTACTTCGGCGCAGACACCGACCATCGTCACGCAGCCGGTCTCGGCGGCGTATAACGCGGGAGATTTGGCGGCACCGCTGACGGTGGAAGCGACCGTTACCGACGGAGGGACGATCTACTACCAATGGCAGGAAAGCCCCGACGGGCTGAACTGGCTGGATATTCCCGGCGGAATCGGAGACAGCTATACGCCGTCCACAGAGCTGAATACGGGAATGATCCGTCAGATCGTCTACTACCGGGCGGTGGCGACGAACCTCGTGGGAGGGCTTTACCCGGCAAACGACCTGTATCCGGCCGAGGACCTTTACCCCGCAGACAACGGATACACAGCTTCCGCCAACACAGGCTCCGCGCAGATCACCATTTATCCACAACCAAGACAAAGGAGTGACAATCCTATGATCCAGTTTACCGACAAGTCTCTGTTCCTGAAGGGCGTCGGCAACGTGATTTTGACCGACCCCGACAGCGGAGATATCCTTTATCAGAGCAAGCAGTTCAACACCGGCAGCGTCAGCACCAGCGTGAACCTGAACGAAATCCGTGCCGGTCTGGGCAATCCCGTGGTGGCTACGCTGCCCAGCGACGCCAACCTGACGGTGGAATTCACCGCCGTAGACTTCTCCCTGTGGGAGAAAGCGGCGCAGGTGGGCGCGGCTCTCAGCTACGGCGCTCCCGTGCCCGTGGCTCAGGTCGTGACGGCGAGCGGCACCACCCTCAGCATCGACGTGAGCGACGGCGCTCCCGTGGCGCAGCTCGGTTTCGACGAGGCCGTGTGCTATGTGCAGCCCGTTGGCGCGGCCAGCCCCATCATCCGGGACGGAACCGCCTATCCCATTGCTTCGGACGGTACGATCTCCGGCTTCGAGGCGACCAACGCCCAGCAGTATAAGGTGTGGTACTTCATCCAGAAAGCCACTGCCCGCAAGGCGGTCATCGGCAGCCTGATGGACCCGAAGATCGTGCATTTCAGCGCGTCCTTCGCTGTGTACTCCAACGTGGGCGGCAGCGCCAACAGCGGCACCCGCGTCGGCTGGCTGTACGTCACCGTCCCCATGCTGAAGCTGCAGGCCAACGCCAACATCAGCGGCGACCAGACCAACGCCGACACCACCGTTATCAGCGGCATGGCGCTGAGCGAGGATGACGCGGTGGTTTCCTCCACCACGGACCTGTGCGGCGACGTGTCCAACCCGCTGGCGTACTACGTCTACAGCCCCTGCTCCGACGCGGAGATCGTGCAGGGCCTCGCCGTCATCGGCGGCACCGTGAGCCTGCCCATCAGCAGCACGCGGCAGATTCCCGTGTATCTGGTGATGCCCGACAACAGCCTTGTCAAGCCCACCAGCTACTCCACCGGATTCACCTATACCGGCTCCGGCCTGCCCAGCGGCACCAGCGTGAGCGCTGGCGGCGTCATCTCCGCTGGTTCGACTGCGGGCTCCGGCGAGGTGGAGATCGAGTTCACGGACGGCGAAGCGGAATTCAACGCCGTCATCAATGTGGAAGTAACCTCTGTCTGAAACACAAAGAAATACCCCCGGCTTTCGGGCCGGGGGTATTTTTGAAAGCGGTTTAGTTAATGGCATAGCGCCAATGATAGCCTCCGCTTCTCCCACCATCACGCAATGCCCTGCTGATAGCACTTGGCTTTACGTTGATGAACCCGGAAGCATCGAGTATTGAATCAAACCTTCGGTTAAGTTCTACACATATTACAGGGCGAGTTGTTGGAAGACCTACCCTCTCGTGACACAATGCTTCTTCCAATGAATATCCACTTTTTAATCGCTTAAGTAATGTGTTGGCTTTGATTCCCTCCCTTTCGGCAACATCTGTGGCGGACAACAATTCTCCTTTGTATTCAACAAGGAAATTGCGCCTCGTATTGCGGCTCTGAGTTTTCCTGTCAACCCAGCGGCAATTCTCAGGGCAGTAGTCACTATTCACATCAATGCGGTCAAGCGTGCATGACGTTGAATCGTGGTTTTCGTCGTAACCGTTTGCGTAAGCCCAAGACCGGAATACTTCGTAGTTCCTCCATTCGTCGCAAACGGCAATCCCGCGACCACCGTAATTGTGGAAAGAAGAATGCCCTTTATCAGAGCATCGCTGCAACATACCGCACCATACTCCGTATAGGCGTTGATTGTAGAAGGAATCTGGATGTGGAGCATCATTCTCGGCTTTTAGGCATCCACAGCTTTTGACTTTACCGTAACGAAGATGCGCACCATATACGACCTTTCGATTACCGCAGTCGCAGACGCAATCCCATTTCAACTTATCGTCGTTCGGGTCTTCATGAAGTCCGGTAACGATAAGCCTGCCGAATCGCTGCCCGGTAAGATCAATTCGATTGGTTTTATTCATACAACCGCACGACTTTATCCTGCCGTTTATCAAGCACGAAGTCATTACACTTCGGGTATTCCCGCAAATGCAACGGCAGTTCCAATACCGCTTTCCCCCAACGGAGCGGTCAAATCCAAGGACGGTAAAGTAACCGTATTCTCTACCCGTCAAATCTTCGGTTCTCATAGCACACCTCCGATAAAAATACGCCGACCGAGCGGTTGCGGCGCTCCATCGGCGTACTGAACAAAGCGGGGACAAGCCCCGCGATGTACCACATATAAGGAAGCCGCAACCTTCCAATAGCATTATACCACAACAGGATGTTTATAGCAAGAAGAACATAAAAACAGGGGATAAATCAAAGGCTGTACAGGGTGCGGGTTTTGATTTGTGCCTTAAACGGGGGTGAACGGAATGGCGGATATAGGGGTGAAAATAGAAGCTTTCGGATTTGAAGGAATAGAGAAAGAAGTCAAGCTGATACTCAATGCAAAAGTCGGCCGGGAAATCTCAAACGCGGTCTACAGTGAACTGAAAAATACGCTGGAACAACACATAAAAGACGACGTGTATAGAGAATACTCCCCGAAAGAATATATCCGAAGAAGTGAAAATCCAAGCATGGGGATATCGCTTTATCAGGCAGTTTCGGAGGAACAGTACACGCATCAGATAGGGCCTTTTGACTATTCTTCAATGGAGTGGGTAGCCGGGATTTCCTACGAACCGACGGGTCAACACGAGAATATTTTGTGGTCCGATCTGAGCGGAGACGAACTCATACGCAGAATCGAGACCAAAAGGCCGCCGTATAACTGGGAACCGAGAAAACCACCGCTGATTCCAAAACGGCCTTTCTGGCACCGCTTCGTAAAGGAAATGATCGAGGGCGGCAGATTTGCCGAAGTGATAGAGAGGGAACTCAAGGAACGCGGAATTATGGAACCCGGAGACCGCGTAACAGGCGTCACGCGGCAGAGCGGAGACGGGAACTACTGACGGAAACGAGGCGGTAGAACGAAATGGCAGAGATTAAACTGGTATTCAAGCCGGATTACAGCGAAGTAAGCAAGGCTATCGCAGCGATAAAGAATGACATTTCCAAAAGCATAGGGAACGTCAAGATTACCATTGACAGTAGCGGCGCTCAGTCGGTGCAGAAGATGGCTACGGGTCTTCGGGACGTTGCTACGCAGGCGGGACGGCTGGACAAAGAATACGGAACGCTGATGCGGTCCACAACGACGGTGGACAAAGCGACCGGAGACCTAATCCAAAGAACCAAAGAGTACCAAAAGACTGCGCTCACCGCTTTCAAGACCGTCGAAGACGCGCAGGGGAACGTCACCGAGTCCGAAATCAAAAACTATAAAGAGCTTGACAAGATCGCGCAGAAACAGGCGGATGATTTTGTCAAGCTGAAACGCTATGTCTTCGAGCAATACAGAAAGTGGGACGAGGAAGACGCCAAAGAAGCCGAAGCAAAGCGGCAGAAAGAACTGGAAGCCGAGCGTAAAGCCACCGAAGAAAAGAACAAGCTCAAGCTGCAAATGTCCCGATTCAATCGGGAACAGGACGAGAAGGACGCAGCCGAAGCAGAAAAGCAGGCCCAGCGTCAGGCGGCGGCACAGAAGAAAGCTGAAGATCAGGTAGTTTCCCTTCGCCGGGAATACGCAAACTTCATTCGGCAGATTGAGGTACTCAAAGCGCAATACCCGGAAGGAACCTTCGACGAAATCGAAAAAGAAGCACGGGAGGCACAGAGAGAACTTCAGAATCTGGACAGCACCAGCAAGACTTTGGTAGGTGACGTTGACCGCCTGAGTTCCGGGCTTAAAAAAGAAAAAGCGCAGTTTGCCGAAGTCCGGGAAGAAACCAACAAGCTGGACAAGGTGACGGAATCCTTCTGGATGAACATTCAGAAGTTTGCCCGCTGGTATATCGGCGGGAACATCGTCACCAAGGTCATAGGAAGCCTGCGGGAAGCCCTTGCCACCATGAAAGCGGTGGATACGGAGCTTGCCAATATCCAGAAGGTCACAGACCGTACCGACCAGCAAATGCAGAGAACAGCGGAGGCCGCATACAAAGTGGCGTCCGCTTACGGCGTTGCCGCGCAGGACTATCTGGAGAGCGTGGCGGAATTCGCCAAGGCCGGTTTCGGAGACCAGTCCGAACAGCTTGCAGAAATCGCCACTAAGACGCAGCTCGTCGGAGACGTTACCTCCACAATCGCAAACAAGTTCCTGATCGCATCCAACGCGGCGTGGAAGATGAACGGTGACGTAGAAGCTTTGAACAAAACGCTGGACGCCGCCAACATCATCGAGAACAACTACGCTACCAGCATCGAGAAGCTGGCCGCCGGTATGCCCATCGTATCCAGCATCGCGGCGCAGGCGGGCATGACATTTGAAGAAACCATCGCCGCGTTGGGCACGATCACCAGCGTGACGCAGGAGACGGGCACCAAGGCCGCTACTGCGTTGAGGGCGTTGATCCTCAATATCATCGGCGCTGTGGGAGAATATGAGGACGGTCTGGAGATCACGGAGGAATCCGTGAAATCTTTGGACGGCATCCTCCAGGTCTACGCGAAAGACGCGCTGGCTGCGGCGGATGCGGCAGGAACCGTCGTCAACCCGATGGAAGCCATCGCCGCGCTTGCCAAGGCCAGTGAGGAAGGACTTGTCAATCAGGCGGAACTCTTTGAAGTCCTTTCCAGCTTGGGCGGCAAGCTCCGCACCAACCAGTTGACCGCCCTCGTCCAGAACTTCGACATGATGCAGGAGATGCTGGACAAGACGAAGGAAAGCGCGGGAAGCGCCGACAAGGAAATCGGCGTCATGCTGGATACCTGGGAAGCCAAGACCAACATTCTCAAGAACACCTGGACGGAGTTTATCGCCAACACCATCAACTCCAACTTTATCAAGAGTATTCTGGACATTTCCACGGCTGTCGTAGACTTTGCGGACAACGCCGGTCTTGCCGCTGCCGCAGCAGCAGGTCTGTTTACCATATTCAAGGGCAAAGAGGTCATAGGCGCACTCAAAGACGTGCGCGATACCTTTAAGAACCTTGGAGATGTGCTGAAAGGCACAACCTCCAATATGACGGCGGCGACCACCTCCATCGGTCTTATGATTACTGCCGTCAGCGCCTTTATTATGATTTACCGTCAGGTAGAACAGGCGAGGCGGGAGTCCCTTGAAAAAGCGGCCACGGAAGCGGCAAGCATTCAAAACCTGACTGATAAATACGATGACCTTACCGAAAAACTCGGAAGCGAAAACCTGAGCCGGGACGAGCTGATTACTCTCCTGAAAAAGTCTACGGAAAAGTATAACGAAGAATGGGAGAGCATCAACGACGTAAACGAACTTCGTGAAATCGCTATCGGCCTAATCAACGAAGAATCCAAAGCCAAAGCAAAACAATACACCATAGACAATCAGGCCGCCTACCGGATGTCCCAGAACATTTTGTCCGGGGACAGGAAAGTGAACATGGACTATGGCGGCATCAATCAGCAGTTTTCCTATGAAGAAGCCATAGCGTTCTACGAAAAGGCCATCGACAACGCCATGAAAGCGGAGAACATGACCAATGCGCAGGCTCGTGCTCTCGGCGTTCTGACGGATGAATACAAGCGGCTGAAAAAAGAATACGAAGAAGCGACGACCACCGTAGAAGCTTACGAGACTGCGCTTTCCATTCTGGACGGAACTTATCAAAAGGTTGAAGAAAGTGGAAGCAGAGTAGCGGGGCGCACGAAAGACCTGAACAACGAGCAAGACAACGCCGCGCCGAAAGTCAAGACCCTGACGGAAAGAATGGCGGAAGCAAGCGAAGCGGCGACCAAGTACGACACCGCCATCGGAGAAGTCATCACCGCCATGACGGACTTCGGCGCTGGAAGTATCGAAGTCTACAACGCCATGGTCAAACTGGAGGCGGAAATCCCCGGCAGCACGGACAAGCTTTACGATTTCAACACAGCGACGTGGAAGATCGTCGCCAGCATGATCGCCAGCAAGGCGGATTTGCTGGACTTCATCGACACGCAGAAGCAGCTTGAATTTTCCAGCGCCATAGCAGAACTTGAATCTGTGGCGGCGGCATACTGGGACATTGCCGGAGCGGCGGTAGCCGCGATGACGAACCAGCAGGCGCAGGCGCAGATGGCCGGGGTTCTGGCTATGACCGGCGGCGGTGCGTCGCAGGCGCATTATGACATCGTGCAGTCCCAGCTCGCCGGAGTAAAAGCACAGAAAGCGGAGTGGGACGCCTATATCGCCACGCTGCGGGCGCGGAGCGGATACAGGGATGACGGAAGCGGCAACACCACGGACGAGGAGCTTGCGCGGCTGCAGAGCATCGTGGAACTTCGCAAGGCGGAGCTGGCCTTTTTGCAGGCCAGCGGAGCCAGCACGGAAGAAATCGTCGCCAAGTACAAGGAAATCCAAAATGCCCTCCACGACGAGAACGAACGCCGCAGGGCCATCCGCGCCGAGATGGAAGCGCAGGGCGCGACGGAGGAAGAACTGGCGGAGATCGACGCTCAGATACTGGCAACCGGCACCGAATGGTGGAACGTACAGAAGAACATCAACGACGCGCTGGCGGAGACGGGAGAAAAAACCGTTGACGAGCTGGAACGGCTGGAGAGCATCGTCAGTCTCAGAAAGGCGGAACTGCAATTCCTCGAAGCCAGCGGTGCCAGCGAAGACGAAATCAACGCCAAGAGAAAAGAGATTCAGGCGGCGCTTCACGAAGAAGCGGAATACAAGAGACAGATCCGCGCCGAGATGGAGGCGCAGGGCGCGTCGGAAGCGGAGCTGGCGAAGATCGACGCCGAAATTTTGGCGCTGAGTACCGAATGGTGGGAAATCCAGAAGGACATTCTGGCAACCAAACAGAAGCTTCAGGATATCGACCAGACGGAGCTGAACCGGCTCAAGGGGATCGTGGACTACCGCAAGCAGGAACTCAGCTTCCTTATTGCGAGCGGAAAAAGCGAAGACGAGATCAACGCCAAGCGCAAGGAAATCCAAGCTTCCCTCCACGATCAGGCGGAGGAAATGCGGCGCATCCTCGCCGTCATGAAAGAGCAGGGCGCGTCGGAAGAAGAAATCCGCGCTTACGAGACATCGATTCTGGCACTGAGCACCGAGTGGTGGAACATCCAGAAAGAAATCGAGGATTCGCTGGAGAAACAGAAGAAGCTCCAGCAGGAGATGTTCGAGACGGTCAAGAAGACCGTTGACGACTACTACGCCAAAATCCTTACCGACAAGCAGGAAGAACTCAGCCTGGAAGAAAAAATCCTCGCGGTGCAAAAGGCGCAGGCGGACCTCGCCAACGCGCAGAAGGAACGCACGGTACGGTACTACAACGCGGCGACGGGCCAGTGGGAGTGGCGGGCCAACGCCAAGACCGTCAAGAGCGCGGAGGACGCGCTGAAAAAGGCGCAGGACGATCTGGCGAAATATCAGAAGGATCAGGCGTGGAAAGCCTTCAAAGACGCGTGGGAGTACGTTAGCGACCAGATCAAGGCCGGGGCAATGACCTTCAAGGAAGCCTACGACTACATGTATAACGCCATGCGGGAGATTCAGGACACCTACGGGGTGGACCTGGGCTTCGTGCTGGAGGATTCCATCGGCGGCTTCAAGGACCTGAACTACGGCATCGACGGGCTGACGCAGGAGGTGGCGGACACGCTGGGGGCCAGCGTGGGCATCCTCAACGAAAAGCTGAAGGAATACGAAAAGGCGGTCGGCGCATTCAAAAACGCATTCGATCAGGCTTCCGAAAAGGTAAAGAACGGCGAAATGAGCATGGAGGACGCCTATTCTTACCTTCGGGACAGGGCCAGGGAGATCGCCGACAAATACGGCATCGACATGACCGGCGCTCTGGAAGAAGCCATCGCCGGAATGGACAAGACCAACATGAGCATCGACGAGCTGTGGAAATCCGTCATCATCAACCTCATGAAGGTCAACTCCGCCCGCTGGTTCGACGCCAACGAGGAAGAACGGGCCTATCTCCACGCGCAGAACGAATATCTCGGCAGCCTGATCGGCGCGACCTACGACCCCAGCGGCTACTGGTATCTGAACGGAAGCCAGCTTTACGGCAGCCAAAAGGGCGTGGACGTGAGCGGCAAGAGCGGATACGGGGAGAGCACCGGCGGCGGCAGTTCCGGCGGGGGAAGCGGAAGCTCCGGCGGCGCAGGCAATTCCGGCATTCGAGGCGCAGCCGGTACGGGGAAATACTACGACAGCTATGGGAACGAGTATGACACTCTGGACGAGGCAGTAGCCGGGAACGCGGCTAATGCGGGAGGCGGCGGCAGTACCGACGGAAAACCTTTGTATAAAGGAACGGGATTCCTTGCCAACAGTGGGAAATCCGGGCAAATCACCATAGGTATTATCTCAGGACAATACGTTTATGATGCAGAAGGAGTTTATCACGACCTGAACGACGGCCACTACTTCAAAAGTTCCAACGGTTATATTTACAACATGGATACCGCCACAGATTACGAACTTGCCGTACACGGAAAGATGCGGGACATGAAAGGCCGCGTGACCAACATACCGGAGGGCGTGTATATCGACTGGGACAAGCTGGAAGCGGATCATATGGCGCAGTTCGGCATCACTTCCGAACCGCCGGAAAGCGACGAGGAAACCACCTATGACAGCGGCGGTATCCTGCGGGGCGTCGGCGGGATCAAGGCCACGGCGCGGGACGAATTCATCCTGCCGCCGGATATCACGGCGAAGATGATGGACCCGCTGAACAACGACCTGAGCCGAATGGGTTTGGACACGGTGCGGAATCTGTTCGGGATGCTGGAAGGAATACCGCAGCCCATCGACCAGAGCATCGGAGCACAGTACAACGGCGACACCTACACCATGAACGGCGTGACCATCGGAGAGCAGGCGGCAAAAACCACAACGGTCTATGAGCTGGCACGGATGGCCGGGAATCTTGGGCAATACAAAGGAGAGAACTGAGAATGCTGTTTCAAGCGACGAACATCGTCCCCGATCTCAAATCCGGCATCGGCCTCGGCGTGGTGGACGCCACGATCTCTCTCAAGGTGTCGTGGCAGGTGAACGGGGACTTCCCCGCCATGACGGGCATGAGCATCACCATTTACGCCAACAATGAGGCTTCCACGCTGAAATACACCACGGGGAAGGTGAGCTTCCCCACGCCCTTCTACGGCGCGGACGCGCTTGGAAATCTGCAATACTTCAGCTACACGATCCCCGCAACGGCGCTTTCCGGCGCGGGGATCGTCAACGGGCAGGAATACAAGCTGGTCATCACCCAATACTACGACGACAACGGGACGGAAAAGAGCGTGACGCAGACGAGCGCCAGCGTTTTCATCACCCGGCGGAACCCCACCTTCACGCTGACGACCGTGCCCGCTACGGTCACGGCCAGTAGCTACACCTTTTACCTCAATTACGCGCAGCAGCAGGGGGACACGCTGGACTGGATACGCTATCAGATCGCGCAGGGGAGCGACACGGATCACCCGGTCTACGACAGCGGAAACATCTACGGGGCGGCGGTGTATTCCTGCACCTACAAGAGCTTCCGAAGCGGCTATACCTACAGCTTCAAGGCGACGGCGCAGACCAGCAGCGGCGTCCTTCTGGACACCGGATGGGCTACCTTCAACGTGCAGTACAGCGTGGCAGAAACGGCGGGGGCCGTGACCGTGGGCGTGAAGAAGGACATTAACGGCATCGCCGTCGGATGGCAGAACATGAGCACGGTTTCCGGCCAGAGCCGCTGGCTTATCTTCAGGGAACAGGGAAACAGCGGCGTCCTCGTCAAGGTGGCGGACGTGGGCATCGGAATCCGCAGCATCATCGACTACGGCGCTGCCAGCAGTCAAGGGCCTTACGACTACATTGCGGCGGCGGCGAACGCATCCTCCGAAATCATCGGGACGCCCGTGCGGAGCGAACAGATACGACCGCTGTTCTACCGCTGGACGCTGCTGACGGCTGTGAAAAACGACAACGGAACCTTTACGGTGAACGCGCAGTATCACTTCCGCTACAACATGGACAGCGGCAGCGTCAGCAACAACAACTCCCCCAGCGTACTTCAAAATTTCACGCCGAACCCCACGGTACAGCCTGCGCCGCAGAACTATCGCAGCGGGACGCTGAAAGCCCTCCTCGGAACGGTTTCCTCCGGGAGATATACGGACAGCCTTGCGCTCAGAAACGCGCTGATGGCCCTCAGCGTCAGCGAGAACCCCATTTTCCTCAAAAGCAGCAAGGGCGACGTTATGCGAATCCGCCTGAACGGTGCGGTGACGGCGGCGACAAGCGAGAAGACGGAAGCGCTGGCACAGACGGTCAGCGTTCCGTGGATCGCGCTGGAGGACGCGGCGCAGGAGGGAATCTGGGCCGTGGACGTGTAAGGCGAGAGCTACGACCTGCGGCGGACGGGAATTGACTGCCGACCGATGGCGGCTGGCAGAAAGGAACGGATGGAATGGCTACCTACAATCTTTGGGACGGAATACCGGAACGGTTCATGACCGGGGATATCCTGAACTATCCCTACAGGAGCGAAGACGGCAGAAGCGCACAAACGCTGAGTATGACGCTTCCAAAAGGGGAATACCGGCTGGAAGCGTGGGGAAGCGTTGCTGGAAGCGTAAGCGGGGGCACGGCGGAAATGATCCCTGTGGGCGGCAGCGGCGGCTATGCCAGAGGAACGCTGACGCTGAGCGCATCCACGGCAGTCTATCTACGCGCCGGTACGGTTGGATACAACGGCGGAAACGCGGAATACCACCAAGTGTCGTCTTCCACATGGTTTTATGCCGGAGCCGGAGGGGCAAGCGATATCCGCCTCAAACGTGATGCGCTGAACAACCGCGTTCTCGTGGCGGGTGGCGGAGGAGAAGACGGCGGCGCACAATACAGAATCGGGCCGGACGGATATCCCCAGCCGTTCCCCATACCATATGACATAAACGGATGTGCCGGAGGCGGAGAAAACGGTTCGTCGGCAGGAACGGAAGCATATTACGGACAAGGCGGATCGCAGACCACCGGCGGCTCGAATGGCACGGGATACACGCAAAGCGGCCATCATTCCGTGAACGGAAGCTTCGGAAACGGAGGCTACTGGTCCGGTCACTATCATACGGAAATCGGAAAGGGCGGCGGCGGATGGTACGGCGGCGGCGCAGGAGGATTCCAATACTACGAGAGTAGCGGCGAAAGATACGCCGAGGTGCACATGGGCGGCGCTGGCGGAAGCGGCTTCGTCCTCGCGGCGGAGACGGCGGGGAACACGCCGTCGGGCTACGCGCTGGGAAGCGCTTACTGGCTGACGGACGCCGTGACGAAAAGCGGACACGACGAAGGAGACCCCATCCCGGAGCCGGACGGGACCACATCGAGCAGCGGGCACAGGGACGGCGGATATATCCGCATCACGGTCATCAAGGGGCAGCTCCCCACGCCGACGGTGACGGGCATCAGCTACCCGACCGAGGGTACGGTGCAGATCGCCTTTACCACCGTTCCCAACGCCAGCGCCTATCGGATTTACGACGGGCAGGGTCATCTGCTGGGAACGGTGACGCAATCCCCATATACGGAGACGGGGATTGGAGACGGGACGGAATACACGCGGGAGATCGCGGCATATTCCACCGACTACGCGGAAAGCGAACCGGTGGTCATCACCTTCACTTCGCAGGAAAAGCTGCCTGCACCGACGAACCTGAAGGCAGCCTACACGGCGAAAAATACGACAATCACATGGAACGCCGTTACCGGAGCCACCAGCTATACGGTGAGCAGGGACGGGACGGAATTCACCACCGTCAGCACACCGAAATGCACGGACAACGCGGGCGGTGCCGGATCGAGCCACACCTATACCGTCGTGGCAAAGGCCAGCGGACGCTGGGACAGCGACGGGGCAAGCATCACCACCAGCAACAAGCCGCAGCTTCCCAACGTGACGAACCTTCGCGCCAGCCAGACGGTGAGCAGCGTGACGCTGAACTGGACAGCGGCGACGGGGGCGACAAGCTACGACATCTACCGGGACGGAAAGAAGATCGGAACGGTAACGGGAACGAGCTACACGGACCGGACGACCACGCCGGGGAGCAGCTATACCTATAAGATCGTTGCCAAGGCCAGCGGCTATTACGACAGCACGGGGAAAAGCGTCACAGTATCCACCATGCCGCAGCTCGAAACACCGACGCTGCTGGAAGCCAGACAGACGCAGACCAGCACCACGCTGAACTGGGACCTGCGGAGCTACGGGGCGACCGTGACCTATACGCTCAGGCGGGATGGGACCCTCCTCTATCAGGGGACGGCCAAGACCTATACGGACACCGGACTCACCACGGGGCAGACCTACGTCTACTCCCTGACGGCTTCCATTCCGGGAAGCGGATACTACGACAGCGAACCGGCGGTCCTCTACGTTCTGATCGGACGGGACTACACCACCATCGACCGGCAGCAGGACTATCTGCGGCAGCTTCGGACGCCTTTCGTCAAGCTGTGCCGCCTGCGGTTTTTGAACCCCAACGGGACGACGGCATTTGCGCTGGACAACAATCCCCGGAACAAGCGAAGCAGGACCTTTATCGCAAGCGGCAGCGTGACGGCAAACCTTCAGAACGGGCAGCGCATCAGCGCCACGGTGACGCTGGACAACGCCGATCTGGAATACGAGACGGCGTTGGGAAAGGTGTGGTTCGGGCAGGAAATCGCCATCGACGAGGGTCTGGTGCTTTCAGACGGAAACGAATACTACCGGCAGACGGGGGTGTTCCTGATCGACAACCCCCAGGAAAAGATCGACCCGAAGACGAAGACCGTGACCTACCGCCTGCTGGACAAGTGGGCGGCGCTGGACGGGACGCTGGCCGGGAACCTGGAGGGGACCTACGAAGTCGCTGTTGGAACGAATATTTTTGAACCCATCACAGCGCTGCTGGAGGAAGACCGGGGAAACGGACGACCTCTGGACAACATGGCCCCGGTATATACGGAATATTACAACGACAAGACACAGGAGCTGACCGACGGGACCACCGCCTATATGACCGACAGCCCCTATACCCTGACGATCAACGGGGGAGGGACCGTCGCGCAGGTTATCCTCGGACTGGCCGGTATGGTGAACGCATGGGTGGGCTACGACAACACGGGGCGGCTCAGGATCGACCCCAGCCAGGATGACATTCTGGACACGAACAAGCCGGTCCTCTGGCGCTTTACGCCGGAGGAAACGCAGCTTCTCGGCATGGCATATACCGTCAAGAAAGAGGACGTTTACAACGACTATATCGTAGTCGGGGAAATGCTGGACGACTATCACCAGCCGGGAGGCAGAGCCACCAACTACGACCCACGGAGCGACACGAACGTGGGCATCATCGGTCGGAAGACGAAATACGAAAGCGCCAGCGGATACGCCACATCGACCCAATGCCGGGATCTTGCGGAATGGAAGCTGAAGCGCTCCAGCGTACTCCAAAAGGCGGTGAGCGTGAGCTGCACCCAAATGATGCACATTGACCTGAACAGCCTGGTAGAGATCGTTCGGACGGACAAGCCGGGGAATCCTGTGGAACGGCATCTGATCCAGGGATACACGAGGCCGCTGGCCCACAGCGGGGCAATGACGATCAGCGCTGTATCCGTGCAGGACTTCCCGACGGCGACGGTGACGGAGTGGCCGTTGACGGAGGATGATGAGGACTAGGACGGGTGTTTCTGAGAACGCATTTTATAAATTGGCGCGAAAACGCCGTTGAAAGGAGATATAGGATATTATGAAGATTCTGGTTTTCAAAGACGGGAGCACACGGGAGATCACGGGAGAAGCCGGGAAATACTGGCTGACGGGGGAAGACCGGGTGCGGAAGCTGAGCGGGCAGATCGCCGAAATCCGGGAGATTGAAGTTCCCGAAACGGAAGCAGCCGAGCAGGAAAAACCCGCGCCGAAGAAGAAAGCGGCGAAGAAAAAGAAGAAGACGGAGGAGCCGGAGGATGGAGAACGCGGCGAGTGAGACCATAACCTTTGCTTCCTTGCTGCAAACGGCGGGGGTCATGGCGGCGATCATCGGCGGAGTCTTCGGCATTATCACGCTTGTCATCAACCGGATATGGGCAAAGCGGGACGAAAAGAAGGGAAAGCTGAAGCAGATACTGGACAGTCTTTCCGACGTGAAGAAGGAACTGAAAGACCACATCGCCGCTGATGACGAGCGTTACGCCGTCCAATGCCGGACGAGGATACTACGCTTTGCCGACGAGCTTATCAACGAGCCGAAGCACCTGCACACGCAGGGGAATTTCGAGCAGTGCTTGCAGGATATCACCGTCTACGACCAATACTGCGCAGACCATCCGAAATTCAAGAACGAACTGACGCTGCGGAGTTCGGAGATCATACGGAAGGTCTACGACGAATGCGCGAGGGAGCACAAGTTTTTGTGACGGTCCTGCGGGGGACGGGAGACGGGAAAGGAGGCCGGGGGATTTGCCGGTCACAAACGGGAAATACATCGCGCCGGAATGGATGGACCAGCAGCCTCCGGCCATCAACGACGACGAGCTTGGGGCCATGTCCCAAACCATCGAGGACAATCAGATACTTTACGGGGCCGGAGCGCCGACGCAGTACACAAACGGCAAGGTGGGCCAGCTCTATGTGGATATCTCGGTATCTCCCAATCAGATATGGCAGTGCCGGGTCAGCGCGACGGAAGCGAACGTGTGGGCGCTGAATGACGACCCGAACATCAACCTGGCGCTTCAATACAGCCCTTCGACGGGGTATCTGCGGGGGTCATACCGGCTACACAACGGCATCCTGTACCGGGCGACGGTGGACATTTCCGAGCCGGAGGCGTGGGACGCGGCGCACTGGGCGAGAGCCTATCTCGCAAGCGACCTGAGCGAACACGAGCGCAGCAGGGACAACCCCCACGGCGTTACGGCTTCGCAGGTCGGACTGGGAAACGTCGCCAACGTGACGCAGTACAGCGAGGATAATCCGCCGAAGAAGACCGGGAGCATCACGCTCGGTACGACGTGGACGGGGGAAGCAAGCCCCTATACGCAGACGGTGACGGTGCTGGGCGCTTCGGTTACGGCAAACAGCAAGATCGACCTGCTGCCCACGGCTGCGCAGATCACAAGTCTCATTGACGGCGGGGTGACGGGCCTCGTCATCGAAAACAACGCGGGAACGCTGACGGCCTACGCCCTGGGGGAAGCGCCGCAAGCGGAAATGACCGTGCTATGCACAGTGGAGGAAACGATATGAGCATTTGGGGAAATCCGATCATGATGGGCGGCGGCGGCGGCGGAACGCCTGCCGTTGGACTTTTTGACGGTCCGTTTTTGGAATCAACGAGTGGAAGTGGATGGTTTTATGATTCAACAACGGGCACGACTAGAAATATTGTTCAAGAGGGTATATTGGGAGAAAGCGCCATTGGGAAAAAAGTCATCATCGGAATTACAAAATCAACAAGTGATATCACTCCGATACCGGTATCAGATCTCACTAGAATCTATACCTCCGAACGCCTTGACATATACTATGGTGCATTAACGTCGACCACAACCATCAGCATCACCCAGGCAATTATGGTTTCTGCCGTTGTAATCTCTGACAAATACTCTCCGCTTGTTTTCGAGGATTTGTGCGGTTATATCCCCGCAAACAGCGGGACAGCAATCGACACAGAACGTCTGAAAACCGCATTTGCTTTCAAGGTGAGCGTTAAATTTCCCAATTATCCGGGAATGTTTTTTATCACAACATCGTATGATTACGTTGATTCAAGCTATTTGCCTACCGTGTGGCAATATCTCAATTTCTTCACACCGCAACAAGAAACGCTTATCCGACGCACGAGTGGAAGCAATCTTAGTACGGGCAGTTGCCTTCTTCTGAAGCATAACAATGAAAGTTACAATCAGTACCTTGTCCGAGGTTCTGTCGCCGGACATACAGACGACGGAACGCTGAAGAATCCAAGCGCACTTACCAGTATTGCTGCCGTAAATCAATTTAATGATATACCTTCCTGGGACACCATAAGCCTTGGAACGGCATATTTGTATATTGCGCCGACAGAAAACCGAGCGGCAATCGTGAAAAGCGGTTCCGGAGCGACAAGTGTTTCCTTTACTACGAATTCCAACGGAAGCTACAAGCTGTTTGTGATTGCCTTGAACAGCGAAGCTTCCACCTATGACCTGAATATTTCCGCGACACAAAACGGCACTGCAATCACTGGGGAATCTCTGGCATATCACGCATATGAAAGCAGCGGTACGAACCGGAGAAATTACCGGATCATGCGCTTCGATGTTGATGTTACTTCCGGCGACAGCTTCGGTGTTTCCCTGTCTTCTTATTCCGGTTACACAAGCGTTTTGTATGCGCTGGTGGATACCGCATACGACACCATCGACGCGGCGGCTACCACGGCGGACGCGGTATGCACAGGAACCAACACAAATTCCGGGATGGTTCTTTACGGTACGTTCAACAGTTCCAGCGGAGGAACAATCAACGCAGAGAATTACACGGCGGGCAGCACCGTAACGACAGATGATCCCGGCAGCAATTATAAATCCGCCTACATTTTCTGGTTCGTGTGACGGCCGCTGGGGCGAGGACGACGCGCAAGACGGGCAATCGAAACATCGGAAGGGGGTGGTGACAGATGGAAGGACGGAGCGAGATCGAGGCGATGGCGGAGCTGGCAAAGCAGCTCTTTGAACGCTATATCGGCCCCAGAGTCACCGCCGAACTTCTGAACCACTCCCTGAACGGATACAAGGCCACGGTAGAGGCCAACAACGGGGACGGGACGCTGACGGTCAGCAGACCCTTTGACAGCGTGAGCATGACGCTGCGCTGCCCACCGGCCCTGGCATCGGAAGCACAGCCGGGGAAGCAGGTGCTGGTCATCCAGCTCGGCGACGCCAGCAACGCCTTTATCCTCTGCGGCACGGACATGAGCGGCTTCGGGGACGGCGGCGGTGGCGGCGGAGGCAGCGTGAACGACCTTGGGGGCATCGCACAGATCACCGCCGACAGGCTCAGCACCAGCAGCAGAGTCCGCAAATACTTTTTGCAGGATACCTCCGATGACACTTATCTCAGGATTCAGGACGGCTATTTTCAATTCGTCACGGGGACCGTCACGTCGCAGACGCCGGTGCAGGCGCAGGACCGATACGGCAACAATCTGTATTGGGAGGCGCAGCCTGCCGGTCATTTGCCGGACGGGTCCCCCGTGGACGTGGCGGGAGACCGCATCTATTCCTCCTTCGTCGTCACGGACTGGCCGGTCTATACCTACACCTATTCCGACACGGTGAAAGCATCCTTCGCCTACGACAGCGCAGGGATACCCACGCTGACCTTCGGCGAAGGGGACGCCAACGGGCGGACCAAAAGCATCCTAAAGAAAGCAAGCGACGGCTTCGACATGAGCTTCACGGACAGCAGCGGCAAAGATGCGGGGCTGAAAATGCTGGACGCAGGCTATATGGACCTGTACGGGCTGAGAAAGCCCACGGCGCTGAATTTTTCGACATGGGATAACGGATACTTTTCCGAGACGGTGGACGGTGGAGCGAGCCACACCTTCCTTGTGGACTTTGACAGCGGCGGCAGGCCGGTCAAGATCACGGACGGAGACGGACACGAAACGACGGTGACCTGGTGATGCCTTACGACAAGGAAAGCTTTCTCGCCGGATTCGCGGTCGGACGGACGCTCTGGACGCCGCCGATGCCGATGGCACCGGGGAACCCGATGGGCTGGACGGCGGATTCAGAATGGCTGGTGACGCTGCCCGGAATCCTGGCGACGGCGGACCACAGCAGCAGATCGCCTTATATCAAGGTGAATTCCGGGCAATGCGTCGGCGTTTACCTTATCAACGGGTCAACTCCCGGATACGGGAGCGACTGGATCGGCATCTTCCTTATTTCCACCAACCCGCAGTATATGACCCTGTATCTCAACACGGAAGACGGATGGTGGACCAGCGTCAAGGGAACCTGCAGCTATTTGGGGAAGACGTGGTACTACTCCGGATTCAACCAGAATTCCCAGTGGGGCGGCGGCACGTCTCTGAACACGGACCTCCCCGTATTTGACGCGCAGGGGAGAACGGCGGGATATCCGAACTGGGACACTCCGCCCCCGCCGGAAATCGTCGTCGCCATGCTGGAGGCGGCAAATGTGAGGGCGATATGACGAACTTCGACATTGAAAGTTTTTTCGCGGGTTTGCAGGCGGGTCTTCGGCTGGGCCGTGCGCCGCAGGGAAGGATACCCCCTCCGCCGTCGAACAGCTACATCATCACCGAGGATGAAGACGATATCGTGACAGAGACCGGAGAATACATCATCACGGAGTAGGAGTACAGCTATGGCTACGAAATACAGCCAGTTCCCGCAGGCGAACAACGTCGAAGCGTCGGACGCCATTGTCGGACTGCACAGCGGAGAAAACAGCCGGTTCACCTTTGCAACGGTGCTGGCGTGGCTTCGTCAGCAGTTCGCGGGATTCTTTGTGCCAAGCAGCCGGACGATCAACGGCGAAGCTCTGGATGACGATATCGTTTTGGATGCGTCGGACGTGGGGGCGCAGAGCGAAATCCTTGTTAATGGCATCCTCAAGGGTGACGGTGCTGGCGGCATATCTGCCGCAACGCCCGGAACGGATTACGGCACATACAGCAAGCCCAGCGGGGGTATTCCGTCTACGGATATGACCTCTGCGGTGCAGACATCGCTGAATAAAGCGGACACGGCATATCAGAAGCCGTCCGGCGGCATCCCGGCAAGCGATCTCGCAAACGGAGTCATCCCTACCGTTCCTCCTGCTTATTCTTCCAACCCGCAGATGGACGGCACGGCCAGCCCCGGCAGTACGGGGAACTGGGCAGACGGCGGACACGTCCATCCAACGGACACGACCAGGGCGGCGGCTGCACTGGAGATCAACGGGCATCCCCTGACGGGAGATTTCGACCTGACGGCTGCGGATGTGGGGGCGCTGGCTTCCGGCGGGACTGCGGTTGGTGCAAGCAATCTGCGGTATATCTATCGCCTTAGCGGGTCTGACGGAGTTTGGTTTCAGTTTATGCAGTTCACGCTTCCAAATAATGAAACTACGAAATTTCTGCTATTTTTCACGGATGGTAAGAATGCATACCAGGGGCTACTGAACTGTCGATTCCATCACGAAAACGGAGGGAGCATCAGTGCGACTGTTCGCTGGTGGGCAAAAAACGGATATTCTGTGAACGATATCCGATATACCGTAGACCAGACAACGGAGACGGTAACACTTTATATCCACAAACTCGCACCATCATATGTCTTGTTCTATAATCTACTGTCATCAGACCGTAGTGCCTACAAGAATATATCGTCATATTTCACGGCGCTTCAAGTTTCAGAGCCAACAACCGCAACCAGCGCAGACGGCGTAGTAGCGGACCGGGATGGGGCGGGAAACAACATCGCGGACGGGAGACTTTGGTTTTCCTCCGTTGCGGTTTCTGCTGGGACAAGTCAGCAGATATTGAGCATTTCCGACGCAAAAATCACCGCAGGCTATGTGCTTGCCCGGATAGAGTGGGCTGATCCGAGCTATATCACAGCGGGGTTTACTTGGACAACGGGGGCAGGGAGCTTTACCCTGAGCGGCACCGCGACGGCAGCGACAACGGCAAACATTTTGCTTGTCAGAAAGGGGAATTGATATGAAACAGTATTACATCGTGGAGATCCAGCAATACGATAACGGAGAATACGGGCATATTGTCCATTTTGCCTATGACGAAAACCCCGAAAAGGCACGTCTCAAGGGAGAAAGCAAGTATCATGAGGTTCTTGCGGCGGCTGCTGTGAGCGAGCTGCCGTCCCATGCTGCGATCCTGATGACAGCGGAGGGATTTCCCATCTACCATCAATGCTATAAGCACTCTGCGGCCTCTGCGGCTGAGACGGAGGAAGAATAAATGGCGAGCGGGACGGGAGAACGACCGCTGCCAGGCGTACCGGAGGAAAAGGGGCTGCTTGGCATCGGCGGGATATCCGCATCCGCCATGTTTAACCTGTCTGCGAATGCCACATACTACCTGGTATTTCCGACAGGCATCAAAACGGGGCTGATATCGTTTACCGGCGTCGGTACTGTCGCCGTTGCAAAGAGCGGGTTTTACATTTTTAACAGCGGGTCCACCTCGGATTTGCAAATGGTCACGCTTTTGGCGATCTCGCAATCGGGTACGACCGTAACGCCGCAGGGGAACAATGTCATCCGGTTAGTAAATGCCAGCGGCAATATGCACATCGGCGTTATCATGTTTGAGGGGAACGCCCCGACGGTCACGACAACGCCGCCGTAAAGGAGGACAGCATGAGCCTATCAAAAGTAATCGAAATCGCCCGGGGAGAGCTGGGCGTACACGAAGACCCGGCTGAGTCGAATCGGGTCGAATACTGGTCGGAATGGTGGCCTGAACTGCAAGGGGAGCAGGAGGAGTGGAGACCAGCCAAAGGTTACGAAACCAGATACGAAGTCAGCAACATGGGTCGTGTTCGTAACCGTGATTGGCATATCCTCAGGCCGATAGAACGGCGAGGGTATTTGTGCCTCAACTTTTGCGTGAACGGAGTGCGGAAGGACGTGAAGATTCATCGCCTTGTCGCTGAAGCGTTCATACCTAATCCAGAAGAGCTACCGTTCATAAACCACAAGGACGAGAACAAGCACAATAACTGTGTTGAAAATCTGGAATGGTGTACGGCAAAGTATAACTGCAACTACGGCACTCACAATCTCAGGGTTTCTGCTGGTCTGACAGGGAAGAAAAAGAACTGGTCAGAGGAAGGTATTGAAAAACTCAGACGGGTTCGTTCAATCCCGGTTATTGGAATTCATAACCAGACAGGAGAAATCATTCGCTTCGCATCCGCTGTGGAAGCTGATAAACACGGTTATGACCGTTGGTGTGTGCAACAGGCCGCTAATGGACACCTGAAATCCTACCGTGGTTATGAGTGGCATAAGGAGAATGAGTATGAGCAAGCAAGCGGTTATTGACGCGGCGCTGGAAGACCTCGGCTATACAGAATTCCCACCGAACAGTAATCAGACAAAGTTCGGTGAATGGTATGGCGTGAACGGGCAGCCGTGGTGTGTTATGGCACCCGCCTATTGGTTTAACAAGGCCGGTGAACGGATGGCGTTCTACAACGGCGGTAAGACCGCTTCGTGCCGGACGCTTCTCCGCTGCTACCGAGAACAAGGCCAAACCGTTCCGAACTCCGAGATTCAGGTCGGCGACATCCTGATCCTGAACTTCTCTGGAAAAAAGGTGAACGGCGAACTCGACACGGAGCATTGCGGCCTTGTTGTCGAGAAAGGCAAGCTGGCCGGGACTTGGTACACCATCGAGGGGAATACGACCCCCGGCGTGGAGGGAACTCCGCAAGAAGAATATAACGGCGGCTGTGTGGCGAAGAAGCTGCGTAGCGTCAAGAACGTGGTCGGGGTATGCCGTCCGAACTATCAGCCAGAACCTGTTGTAGTAGACGATGTAACCGGGCATTACGCCGAAACTGAAATCCGATGGGCGCAGGAAAACGGGATTATCAAGGGATTCCCGGACGGGAGCTTCAAGCCGAATCAGGGGGCGACCCGCGCCGAAATCTGCGTCATCCTCTATCGGTTCTTCAAGATGATCGTGCGGCTCATACGCGGGGATGATGACGGAAAATGACGGGAAAGACGGAAAGGAACGTGACGGAACATGCCGATGTATAACGGGAACTACGCCGCGCCGGTTTGGGTAAACGGCGTACCGCCTGCCATCGGTCCGACGGAGCTGCGGGCCATGAGCGGCACCATCGAAAACAGCCAGATACTCAGCGGAAGCGGAGCGCCGACGACCGCAACGGCGGGTGGCGTGGGTCAGCTCTACGCCGATACGAGCGTCAGTCCCCCGGCGATCTGGCAGATGACGGCGCAGGACGGGGAAGCCTACATCTGGGTGACGGAGCGGGATATCGAGAAGAACCTGGCAGACACCTATGACAGCTCCTCGACCTACGCAGAGGGGGACTTCTGCATCTACGGCGGAATCCTTTACCGAGCCAACACCGACATCGACACGCCGGAAGCCTGGGATTCGACCCACTGGACGGAGACGCGGATCGCGGACGCGGCGGCGGCGCACTTTGCACGGCGGAACAATCCGCACGAGGTCACGGCAGAAGAAGCCGGTCTCGGAAACGTGGAGAACGTGCTGCAATACAGCGAGGCGAATCCTTCGCTGCGGCGGGGGACCGTCGCCATGGCGGGGACATGGAGCGGCGCAGCCAGCCCCTATACGAAGATCATCACCGTCACGGGACCGACCGTGACGGAGAAAAGCCATGTGGAGCTTCAGTTCACGCCCACGCAGATGGAGGACCTTATGAGCCGTGGCGTCCGTGCGGTCCACGTCTACAACAACGGCGGGGTGCTGACGGCGATGGCGTGGGGCGGCGTTCCGGGGAACATGACGGCGCAGTGCACGGTGGAGGAACTGGGAGTGAACAAGAACTATGTACGGTTCCATTCTCCGCAGAGCTTTACGATTGGAAAATACAGAGCATGTAAAGACTGGAACGGGGCGCTGTACTATTCCGCAGACGGAATGACGTGGACTGAGTGGGACGGAACTACTACGATTTCCTCTGGGGACACCAACGAGATTTTCATGCGCGGTACGGGGAATACGGTGATTACGGGAGTAAATAGCATTGAGTTTCACTGGGTAATTACGGGTTCTTCTGTTGAAGCAGATGGAAATATTGAAACCCTTTTGGACTGGGAAACAGTAGCAGCAGGTGGGCATCCAGAAACACGCGATAGCTGTTTTGCCTATATGTTTCATGGGTGTTCTGCCCTTGTTTCGGCACCGTCTCCGCTTGCAGCCAAGACATATCGTGGAAGCGGCAATATATGGAATACCAGTGTGTATAGCTATATGTTCTCCGGGACCGGACTTTTGGAAGCACCAGATATAACAAGCGATCTTACACCTGAGTCCTGTTATCATATGTTCGATGGATGTACTTCACTCAGAAAAGCAGCAAAGTTATCGACACGTATAATTGGGCAAGAAGCATGTTCACATATGTATTACGGATGCACCAGCCTTGTGGACGTGCCTGATATTACAGCAAGTCAAATAGACTATTGGGGATGCTGCAATATGTTTTATGGGTGTACCAGCCTTGTGACCCCGCCAAAAATCATGGCTACGATGCTTGGCGTCTATTCATGTGAAGGTATGTATTATGGATGCACAGCATTAACATCATTAAGCGCGTTGAGGCCAACGGAACTGTATTCCATGTGCTATAACGAAATGTATCGTGGATGTATAAAGATAAAATTATCAGAAACGCAATCAGCAGAGTATGCAACACAATACCGAATCCCGATCAATGGGACAGGAACCATTATAAACCCTGGCTATGGATCGGAAGTAGCGACGGATATGTTCACCGGAACCGGTGGGACATTCACTGGGACGCCGACGATCAACACGACCTATTACACCAGCAACACGGTCGTTCCGGCGACTTGAGGATTGGTAGCAAGCTATATATAAAGGGCAAAAAATAAAAGGGACCGGGCGCGGTGAGGCGTCCAGTCCCTTTGGCGTTGGTGGCAACTGTTCGGAAAAGCCAAACGGTTGCGGTCAGACGGCGGCGCGGAGGGCGGCGAAAGCGTCGGCGGCGTGGTCCGTCGGGGCGGTGGGGCGGAGACGGTCGAGGTAGCGCATGGTGTTTAATCTCCTTTTTGAGAATTGGAGTACCTATTTGGCGGAGGAGCAATGCCTATCGCCTGCTCAAATGTCCACCCATGATTTAAGCGGTACTGGAGCTTTCTGTGGTCTATTCCAAAGTGCTTGGCCCACCCTCGCTGTGTTCTGGTTTCCCCCTTGTACTCAATCAATTTCGGAAGATATTTCGGATGGAAGAACATGACTTCGGCAGGGGACCACCCACGCTGAAATCTTGCACTTGCTAGAGCAGGAGCGACGTTGTATCTCTCGCAAAATTCAGCAAGTGAAATTGTCTCGCCACCAAACTCTACCCAATGAGTGCCTTGTTTATTTCTGGACTGTGATCGCATATCAATCCAGCGACAGTTTTCAGGGCAGTAATTACCGTTTACATCAATCCTGTCAATAGAGCAGTCTCTCGGAGACGCAGATTCGCTATATCCGTTTTCATGGGACCAATCCCAAAAGTGCTGAAATCCGTCATGGCCAAGCCATTCGTCGCAAACGGATATTCCGCGACCTCCATAATTCTTGTAAGATACGCTGGATTCATCGTAGCATCTGCGCCTCATAAGCACCCAAATATTGTATAACCTGGTGTTTCTTTTCCCGTGCGTTCTTGCTCGTTCACCGGTGAGCTTTCGAGCAGCGCACCCGCATCCGTGGCTTTTCCCTTGGGTAAGATTACCTTGATATACGGTTTTCTCGGCACCGCAGACACAACGGCAACGCCACTTCCTGACATACCCTTCCTGCGGTTCTTCATAGAGAACCGTCCAATCACCGAACTGTTTGCCGGTGAGGTCTAGTTTTTCTTTCACGGAAATCACTCCTGATTCATACCGCTTGGCTCAGAGCCGCGAACGCATTGGTGGCGGATTCGGTTGCGGTCTGAGGACGCAGGCGGGAAATATACATCTGGCTGACTTTCACATCGCTGTGACCGAGTAGATCGCGGATGTCCTCCATCCTCATGCCGCTGTCCCACAGATAGCTGGCGTTGGCGTGGCGGAGGGCGTGGGTGCGGACGCCGGAGTCCTTTCCCAGCACCGTCTTGGTAAACCGCTCCACCATCGTGCTCAGCTCCGTCCTGCTGAACATCTGCCACGAGGCGGTGTTCGTACCTTTCCCGAAAAGAATCGCGTCAGAGGGCAACGAAGACGGCCTGAGCGGGTCGGCGAGCCAAGCGGCGACGGCATCCTGCGCCGCCGGGGGGTAGGGGGCGGAGCGGGTCTTGCCGCCCTTGCCGCAGCGGACGATGAGGCGGTTCTCGGAGGGAATCAGGTCGCAGAGACGCAGCTCCCGGAGTTCCGAATTTCTGAGGCCCGAAGTGAGAAGCACGGTGACGATGGCATGGTTGCGGTTGAAGAGTTTCTTCGTGCATCCCTTGGGGCAGACGGGGGAGAGAAGCGCAGCCATTTCCTCACGGGTGAGCAGATGGTTGTACGGCGCGGGGGGCGGAACTTTGGTCTTCACGGCGGAGGGGGTGCAGGGATTCTCCGCGCAGTATTTCCGCTCGGTGGCCCACGCGAAGAACAGGCAGAGGGATTCGAGGTAGGCGCGGACGGTGGACTGCTTCAGGCCCCGGAGGTGGAGCAGGGATTTGTATTCGTCGATGTGGGCGACGGTGATCTCGGCGTCGGCGTCCGGCAGGGCGACGGTCTCGGAGAACAGGCGGAGGTTGCGCTCGTGGTTCTCCACGGTGGCGGCGGTCATGCCGGACGCTCGGCAGTAGTTGAGGAACGCGGCGGCGGCGCGTGTGTAAATCATGTGGGGGCTCCTTTCGTATCGGCCGATGCAACGCATCCATCTGCGATGTGCTGGCGTTGTGGTTGGTTTTCTTTTTATTTTTTCTTTACGCTGAGTTGAGTTACGTTTATTTAGATATCGGGCGATATCAAACGATATCGGACGATGTTACAGCCAGAACTCAGGCTCTTGGCTCCGCTCCCAATCTGCGTAGTCGAGCGGAATTTCCCCGTGCCTTTCCGTCTCACGAACATAAACGGCGTATTTGGATTTCTGAACTTTGTTTTCGTACCGCTTCCCGTCCATTTCGATTCGGGGGCGGAGACCGTCGAAACACATTCCGGTCATTTCATCCAGCGTAGGTTCCGTTCCGTTCTCAGCAAAGTCCAAAATTGCGGTGAATAGTTCTCCGCGCTGTTCGAGGGACAACCGTTCGACCTGTCGGCGGATATCGAAGTAGATCATCACGCCGGGTTTGCTGCTTTTTTCTTTTTTCATTTCCGAACCCTCCTTGCAAAAAAGTCCGTCCTCCGCAGGAAGCCGGAGAACGGACCGTTTCGCAAGAAAATTTTATGCCGCCTCCTGTGCAAGCAAGAAGCGGCAAGGGTATTTCAACCCACTATAATACCCCGGCAAGGGTATAATAGCCGAAAGAAAAGCCGCGGTACTTGCACACCGCTACCTGCTACGGCGGTTTGCCGACCGCCGCTCTGTTGTTACACATAGTATAACACAGGCGCAGCGGTTTTGCAAGGGGAACATCAGTCGATTTCGACGGTTCCGTGTTCGCCGCCGATCTTGCCGCCGGATTTTACTGCGGTGAAGGTGACGGTCCAGTTGCTGCGGAGCATCGCGCCGAAGCTGTTCTGCGCGTCCACCCAGCCGGAGACGGTGTAAACGTCCTTGTCGTGGGTGATGGTGGCTTCCGTGTAAAGGCAAAACTTGGCGGTGGAGGGGGCTTTCAGCTTCTGCTTCACCATCGCCTCCGCAACGGTAAAGGCTTCCGCGTCGTCAAGGCGAACGCCGCTGTCCTTTTTGTCTCCGCAGCGGGTGCATTTACCGTCCACATAGTTGTGTCCGAGGGAGGGGACGGTCTCCGTGTATTCCGCACCGCAGACGGAACAGACGTTGGACCGGCTTCCGTTCTTCGTGCAGGTAGGATTGGAAATCTTCGTATAGTTTGTGTTCTTCGGCGTGTGGCCCAGGGCGTCAGCGGTCTTCAGATGGTAGGTCTCTCCGCAGATGGAGCAGGTGAAGTCCTGATAGCCGCTGGCGGTGCAGGTGGGGTGGAAGTCGGTCTGCAAAACCCAGTCATGCTCGCAGGGCTTTTCCTTGGGTCCGCAGGCGCAGAGGGAAAGCAGGAGAAAAAGAACGATGGCGGTAACGGTCAGTTTTTTCATTGGTATTTCTCCTTTCGTTTTTTCATTTTCGACTGAATTGTTGGAAGTACGGTTGGAATGTTCTCATTCGCCGGTGGGGTAGTCCAGATGCTTCCAGCAGGCGATGCCCCATTTGGATTCCGCGGCGGTCTTGACGCAGCGCCACTCCAGAATTCCCCTCGCGCCGATCTCATAGACATAGAAGCCCTCGGCATCGAAGGTGACGGTTTCCATGCAGTCGTCCAGCGTCGCGCCGACGTGGGGCGGGGCTTCCTGGTCCGCCTGATCGCCGGGGTAGAAGTAGGTGCAGAGGCAATAAGCCCGGTCGTCGGGATCGGCAAATGGGTCGGGGGAATCCGGCTCGTCGCCGACATAGGACAGGGTGAGGATTTCTTCCCCGGATTCGGGGCGGTGTTCGGTATCGAGTACGGATATCCAGCCGTTGTTAATTGTCATGTGATTTCTCCTTTTCGATTTTTGTTTTGATGATAGCAAATCCTCCGGGGGAATGGAAGCGGCCCGGAGGATTTATTTTTCACTTTGCGTCTTCAATAGGACAGGCTTTAATGGCGTCCAGCTCGTAGTCCCGCATTTCTTTCTCGGTCAAGGGACGGTCGTATATGAGAATGCAGAAGTGTTTGCCTGACGAATCCACACGGCGGACGAGACCCTGCATCGGCTGGCAGCCGGGGGAGAAGCCGCGCAGGCGCATACCGTAAGCGTAGAGTTTCATTATTCCGCCCCCTCAATGAGATTGACGACCTCGCGGACGGATTCGGCGACGAGCCAGGGGGAATTGTCCTCGCCGGTGATGTAGACCTTCGCCCCAATCCCCATATCCCGCTCGTTCTCAGTCGGCTGAAACACGCTGGAAATCGCGGACGTGTTCAGCCAAAGTTCCATCATTGCGTTGCCCGCAGCAGTGAGCTTTATCATCATTGGTCATACCTCTTTCTTTGAGAAAAATTCCCGGCAGTCGAACCACTTGTCTTCCAGGATGTTGCCGAACTTCGTGATGGTAGTTCCCCAGCCAACGTCTGCGACGCGGACATATTTTCCGGGCAGGTCCTCCCAGCGGGAGACGCCCACGGTGTCCATGACGCGGGCGATACTTTCCATGCCCTTGGCGCTGCCGTCGAAGTGGTCCGCGCCAAGGTAGCCGTGGCCGATGCAGTAGCCGCCGATGTGGACTCCCCAGCCGCCGCCGTCGAGATACAGCCACCAGGTCAGGCAGCCGTGGTCTTCCATCGTGATCGACGCGCTTTCGATTTTTGCGTTTTTGATTTCTCCCATTACAAATCCTCCTCGTCATCCCATGACAAATTTATGTGGTCCTCATTGTAGAGAGTGTCCAGCATTTCCTGGAGCGTGATGCGCTTGTCCCGGATGTCTTTCAGGTATTCCAAGCTGGCGTCGTAGAGCTTGCGCTTGTCCTCCGCCTCGAAGCCGAAGCGGTCATGGAGGACGCGGAGCGTCACCGCCCATGTGGTTTTGTGAGTATCGAAGGTGGCGCGGCGGGCGGTCTGCTCCACAGCCTTGCGGAGCTGGAGTTCCAGGTCAATCAGCTCCTTGAGGGTCAGCTTCGCTTTCAGAGCGTTGCGAAGGTTTTCGGTGAGGCCGTCCGTGTAAACCGGGTCGTAGGTCAGTGGCTTCGGCTTGTGGAGCTTGCCGGAACCGTGCTTCGCTTTTTTGGATTTGGGCATCGGTCAATCCCCCATGTCCTTCCATCGGCATCCGTCGCAGGCTCCCTTGTGGGCTTCCGTGTAGTTGCCGCAGCGGAGGCACAGTTCGTTACGGCAGAGGCGGAGGTCGGAGCGGAGCCTTTCCAGCTCACCCGCAATTTCGTAATTCTTTTGGGCAATTCCGAAGAAACCGCGTTCTTCCAAGGTCTTTCCGACCTCACGAGACCACGCGACATTATCCCATCCCATAATCATTCCTCCTTCCGTTTTTTGAGGGCCGCCTCCGCTTCGGCGTAGGAGAAGAACAGACTTCCACCCACGTCGCAGAACAGGTAGGCACGGTTGGCGTTCAGGACGATCTGATTGTCGAGGCCGTCAATGACGATGCGCTCAACGGTGTCTCCGTAAATCGTCGTTCCGCGAATGTAGTATGCCATGTCACCAACCTTGCAGGGGCAAACGACGAGATGGCCCTTCTCAACTGCGTCCTCATAGGCAGCGAGACGGGAGAGAATTTCGCGTATCGTTACATCACTCCGCGCTTCGTGCGTGGAAGCATTAGTCAGTCGTTCCATGTTTTTCATCCTCCGAAAAGATGTGCAGCGGTGTTTCGGGTTTGCGCCACTCCTGCGGCGGGGCATAGCCCATCAGCTTCTTGAAGTATTCTTCCGCCATGTACTGCGGGTACATACCGCACAGGGTGTTGTAGAGCTGCTCCGGGTCTCGCTTCTTCGACTGGCGGACGGAGCGGAGAGACGGTTTATTCTTCGGCATCGGGCACCTCCGTGTTCAGCCCTTTCAGCACGTCCTGTTTCGTAGCAAGAAGATCGGGTTTGAAGTGCTTGGTGAAGTCGATTCTGATTCCGCGCTTTTCGAGCAGGGTTCTTTCGACCTGCTTGAAGATGATATCCGTCAAGGCAATATCGCGGGCGGCGAACAGCTCTGCCAGTTCTTCCGGGGATTTGTTTATGATCTTCTCGTAAAGGGTCATGTCGTTTCCTCCTCTGCCGGAATTATTGTTGGAATATCGTCGAACGGGACGCACTCACGCCAAGCCCTGTTACCCGGAGGGGCATCATAATCAACGCAGAGCTTGGACAGGCAATCTCCGTGAGCCTCCAGCACGTCCAGGTCTACCAGCCTCCCATGTGGAACGGGGACTTCGATAGCCTCATAGCTACGCTTCCCGATCCCGTGACCGCAGAAGACAGAGCCATCGGAATAGATTGTCAAGTGCAGCGGGTAGAGGTGTTCTGACGGAAGGTGAAGTTCCTTAATCAGTATGCTCATTCTTTTCCTCCCTCCGCTGTTCACGGTATTCTTTCAGGGCGTCACGCGCCGATTTCAAAACGACAACGGGAATTTCCTCCGGGGAGACGATCCCCCGCTTCTTGTACTGCCGCAGGGTTTCCAGCTTTGCGTTGATCTTGGCGAGCTGGGCGATATACCCGGCGTGGAGGGATTCCAGCACCGGGATGTCCTCACCGTTCAGCTCCGCTATGAGGCGCTGGGCGGTTTCCTTTGCCCGACGCATGTCACGAGACGCCGTGCCCTCTTTCCCGCATATCGGGCAGAAAGACGGGGATATGGAGAAGTTGAAGGAAGCACCGCAGGAATCACAGATATATCTGCTCATACGACTACCCCATTTCACGCGCCTACGCTGACGACGCCGGTGAAGCGTTCCAGCAGGTCCTCATACATCCGCTTGTAGATGTCACGCTCGGCCAGCAGACGGGTCTTGTCGAGGTCGAGGGTCGTCACCGGGGCCGGGGCGTCCAGCGACAGGGAGTACAGAAGGGCGGCATCGATTTCCGCAAGTTCCTTCTTCGTGCAGGCGCAGGGGACGTTGCCGCTGAACGTCATGCGCACCTTGTCCACGGTGGAAATCTGCTCGCACAGGGCGGTGGACTGCTTCCCGGTGGCATGAAGGATCACATGGCAGGGAGAATCCTGCTTCGGGCGGGTGGTGAGGTAGACCACCTCCACGCAGTTGCGGCAGCGGTTCAGTTCGTCATTGGAAACGATGACGGCGGGGCGTCCGCTCCAGATTTCGGAGCCGGTCTCGGAATAGTTGGGGGCGACATAGTAGATTTCTCCGCGCTTGTAATCAGGCATAAACAATTCCACCTTAAAACAATTTGAGCCTCGCCCGGTGGGGCAAGGCTCGTTTTTTCAAATCCGAAATGAATGATTCGATTTCATTATACTATGGCGGGGATGTACTTCGCAAGATTGACGTGCGGCTCAGTCGGTGTCTTCCCGCTGTTCGATCAGGCGGTCTTCGTAATCGAGCTGGTCCAGGACGCTCTTTGTTGCGCCGGAAGGTGTGTCCGGGTAGGTGTCGTGTGCGCCGCACTCCGGGCAGGGGATTTCATTGAGGTAGCCTTTGGAATCGCGCTCCGGTTTTTCGGACGCGAAATGTTTGCCGCAGTTGCCGCAGAAATAGTGGTAGGTCATGGGCGAGTCCTCCTTTACATCAAAACGATTTTCCCGTCCACGGGGCTTATCATGGCATGGCGTGTATCCTGGCCGGTGGAAATGCGGTCATTGATAATTGCCTTGGCCTGATCGAGCTGACGTGTGGGGTCAATGTAAATCAAAACATGGTCGGAGTCTTCGGAATACGGCGAGGATGTGTTGTAAATATACGGGCGGCCGAGGTTGTCCGTGTCGATGATATAGCCCTTGTATTTGGTACGTTTCACAGGGTCACGCTCCTTTCGCTTTTCATTCTGCGAGATTCGGTGTACGATAAAACGGACTGGCGAAATGTTTTGAAATATCATAGCATGTTTTGGACGGCGGGGGAATAGGGCGGGGTAAATTTAGATGCTGTTCCATTCCCAACGGGCGGCTTGCCCTTCCGGGTAGTGGCGGAACTCAATCAGTTTATACAGCTCCTCATAATCGGTGGAATCAATGCGCGGGTCATCGTGGGCCAGCCAACCGATGCAGTCCGCGTCATGCCGGGTTTTTGCGGCGGCAATCGCGTCGCGGTAAACGTCCATCAGGATTTTGTGAAATTTCTCTCTCATTCGCAAGTTATCCTTTCAGCAGACGAATTCAAAGACGGGGGAATAAAGGCTCCCCGCGTTCCGAAGGTAGCGGCGCTTCCGGTCGAAGACAACGTACTGCCCGTCGCTGTCCTCCATGATAGGGCAGATTTTTTCGTGGCTGCCATTTGAAACAAGCAACTTTCCGTAGGGGAGGGAGCGGCGGTTTCCGAAATAGGGGATGATGTATTCGACGATTCCCTTGATGGTGGGCATGGTGAATTCTCCTTTCAGCTTTCGTAGACAAAGTTGCCCTGCTCGTCTTCGACGATGATGATTTTGGAATCCACAAACTCCAGCTCACCGAAGTTTTCTGCCTCGAAGAAGGTCTGGGCGTTGTCCTTTGCGGCGTCAAGGCAGTTACCCTCGACCTTGACGGTATAACGCCCGTCGATGGCGAAGGTCACATAGTAATCCTGCATCTTCGGCTCCGGGGATGCTGGAGCGGGAGGTTCCGGTTTTTCTTCCGCCGAAACAGGGGGAACGTCCAAGGTCTCAGGCGCGTTTATGGTGGCGAGAAGGGCTTGCACCACGGAATCGGAGAGAAGGTTGTCCGGCACGACGCCGCAGGCACGGAAATACTCGGCGGGGTCTTCCGCCAGCTTGTCCGTGGCGTCAGATTCCAGCCACTCAAGAAAGGAAGTATAGTCGGGGAGAACGAAAGCGCCGCTCAGATTGCGCGTCTCGTCGGTGATGATGATGCTGCCGTCGACGGTTTCCGTGCAGAACCAGCTTCCGTTATTGAAGAAGTAGTCCCAGGCGAGGGACGCTTTCAGGCTGAGATCGTCGGGCTTGGACATGGGGGACGCTGTGAAGGTGAGTGTCATTGGAGATCGCTCCTTTCAGCAAATTTCTTTGTAGCCATACCAGTTTCCGTCTTCCAAAAAGACGGAGAGACCGGCAATCCCGTTTGAAATGTCCTGAGCGGAAACGAATTCGGTTTCGATCACGCGCAGGATTTCTTTTGTGCGCTTTACGGTAACTTCATCACCGCTGTGCAGCTTCTTTGCGTCTCTCAGGCGCATGGCGTTTCTCCTTTCATGAAAAGAAAATCGCCCGCCCGGAAAACCGGGCAGGCGTTGCGCTTATATAGGTAACTCAGGATTGCGATATGCAACCGTGGGATAAAATTTTATTTTTCGATCAGGGTCAGCCCTTCGGGGAGCGGGTCGCGGGTGATGTCGCCCTGCCAGGAGAACACGCAGCCGTAGGGGGAGCGGACTGGATAATAGGTCACGGCGTCGTCAATGCCCTCGTAACCTGCGTAGGCCATCTCGCGGAAGTTTCCGCCCTTATCCAGCAGGAGCTCCACGAGATTATCTTCCGTGGCCCACTGAACTTCTATCGGCGGAATGTCCTTCCAGTGCTTCCCTTTGTATCGCTTATAGAAACTGGCGTTGCGGTCGGAAGCGAGAGCCACCAGCAGGCGGGGATAGCGGGTGGGGATTTTCTCCTTCAGCCGCGTCATCTTCTTGTAGGTCATGGCGTCCTCTACATAGACATAGGAGGGATAATCCCCCAATTCTAGGTACTGAGGGGGAATGAAAGGATCAACAATGCGGACGGTGGTATCGTCGGCGCTGGCGCTCACCGCCTCCTCCGGCGTCATCAGAGAGGTGTCGCAGATAAACAGATCATAGGCAGCGGCGGGCTTGCCCTCCGCGTGCAGCTTGCGAATAAGGTCAAGAAGGGTCATAAGCATGGCTCCTTTCGTTTTTTAGATTTGAAATATCATATCATTCTAAGACGGGAAAGTGAAGTGAAAGCCAAAATTTTCAGCCTCCGATCAATCGCTGATATTCAGATTGACGACGTAGACTTCTCCATCAGTTTCCACTTCGATGTCGGACAGCTCGAAAGCACATTCCAACGTCACGTCGGTGCGTCCGTCCGCGCTCGTCCATACTGCGTCGTCAAAGTAGTTGGAAGAACCGGAACAGAGGTCGAAGTTCAGGTGGGAACCATCGTCGAAGAACGCTGTGAAAATTCCCTCGCAGTAGTGGTCGCGCACACCGGCGTCTCTCATTTCTTCGTCCGTCATTTCTTCAAAGGGAGTACCAAACGCCAGCAAGCGGTTTACACGATCATAGACGGAGCGGGGGATTTTTACGGTACAGATGTGTTTTGCCAAATGTCATACCTCCTTCCATTTCGTTTTTTTAGATTTGATATATCATGTCATTTATGACACGGAAACGGGACCGATTATTCAATCGGCCCCGCTGCTGTCTTTGGATGATTGTTCGTCAGGCTTCCAATAGGGAAGCTCACCGCGCAGGACAAGTGAGATCCCCGTCTCGCGCTCGATCAAACCCATGAGCCAGGAAGAAAGGCTCTTTTCCCCGGCCTGTTCCGCAAACTCCTTCAGCTTTTCTTTGGCTCCTGCGGGTATCTGGACTTCGATGCGGTCATAGTGTTTCGCCCGGTACGTCCGGTTCGCTTTATACTTTGCTTTGTTATCTGCCATCAAAAGCCCTCCTTTGCGCTGACTTTACCATGAGCGGGCGGACGTGTCAAGATTCCGCGACAGGGGGACGGTTATCCAGCAGGACAAACCCGTTGACGAAATTTTTCTTGGCCGCAGGATAGGCGGGCTCTATGCCCTCCGGCCACTCGGCGCATAGAGTGATGCGGCAGGGGTTCATGTTATAGAAATTCATGATGTAGTATTTGTGCTCGGTCGTGAGGTCGTGGGGCCACACGTTGCCGCAGAGACCGACAAGCACAACGCCGTCATGGTAGTCCGTGGCGGAAACGCGGGAGAATTTACCGGATATGGATTTCATGCTCTGCGCTGCTCCTTTCATGTTCCGGGATAGCCTGCCACAATGGAGATTTTGGAATCTACGATTTCCAGGGGGCCGAAGTTTGCGGCTTCAAAACTGCACTCCGCGATTTCTTTTGCTTCCGCCCGGTCTGCGGCCGCGACATCAACGGAATAGCGCCCGTCGATGGTGAAGGTGACATTGTATTTGTGACGCGCAGGTTCAGGGGATGCAGCCTGTGTATCATTCAGCTTTTTGAAGCCGATGCTGTCACAGAACCAGAGGTCACGGCAGAAGGGGGATTCGTCGGAGGACAGCTTTACGATGTCACTGACGCTCATGCTGCGCCCCTCGTAGTCGGCAGGATGGTTGATGTTGTAAATTTCAAAGAGCTTTTCGCAGGCTTCGGCAGGCGTGTCCGCTTCGACGATCCCGGCGTCGGCGTAGACATATCCGGCGGGATCGACGGAGCCGAAGTGGGTGATGATGCTTTCATAGTCGCGGAAACATCGGTCGTCGGAAATGGGAAGCTGAGACAGAATGTAGGCGTAGTTCATATGTTGCTCCTTTCTCAGAACGGCTTTACGGGGTCGCTGTAGCCGTGGACGAAATCCTCAAGCTGTTCGGGGGTCATCAGTTCTGCCATTTCGGGAATGGCCTTGATGTTCGCTTCGCAGGCGGCTTTCATTTCCGGCTTGATATACTCGCTGTTGCGCCAGTCACCGGCATCCCATTCCATATAGGCTTCGGCGTCCATGATCTTGCGGATGCGGTATCCGTCCGTGAAGGCGTAGAAGATTTTTTCCCCGCGAATATCCACAAAAAGCTGACCGTCGTTGTTGTCCTGCGTGTCGAATACAAAGTCGTTGAAATCCTCGTCAGGGAACTGTTCTTCACGCTCTTTGAGAATGTCAGAAGAAATCTGAATGTCGTGCATATCGAAGTTCACGTCGAAGAAGCGGCGCATTTTCAGGACGTAGGCCGGGTCACGGAACACCCATTCATAGCCCTTTTCCGAGAACTGCTTGATATAGCCGATGCCCCAGCGGGCGCGGGAGACCATGCGCTCCCCGTAGTTCCACTGGTAGTAGTTGGCGAATACCAGGTCGCCGTTATGGCGCAGATAGATTTGTGAACGCTGGCCCATATTGCTCTCCTTTCTTTCAGTCGGCGCAGAAGTATTCCGCGCAGCCGTTTTCCATCGAGATTTCCGGCCTGCGCTCGTGGACGCGGGCAAAGCGGCACTCGCCGCCGTGGTTATAGGCACAGTCGGAGGATTCACAGTCGAAGATCATGCGCTCACGCTCGGCGGCGGCAAGGATTTCCACACGGGATTCGGAGAGCTTCCGGTACAGGGGAGACATGGGGTTCAGCGGGCCCCGGCGCTCCAAAAGGATCGCCCCGGCGAAATCGAAGCTGTTCAGGGTGGAAAGCTCTTTGATCGTCCATCTGCTCATGTTCTCTATCTCCCTTCATATAAGATCGGAAAAGACTGTTGGGGACGAACCCCCAGGGTATTTGCATAACCTTCGCCAAAGGCGCAAAGACCCTTTTTGGAAAGCCAATCGCTGAAAGCTGACATATCTTCAAAACCGGGATCGGTTTTGTTATCGACGGCTGTTTTCTGAATGGCGACACCAATCGGGCGACACTCATGCGGGGCCTGAATATGATGCTGCCCATATTGGCATATATACCACTTTTTCATTTCGCTCTCCTTTCGAGGTGGCGGGGAGGATTTTTCCTCCCCGCCTTGTGTTTTGTCAGGCCAGGACCAGGCCACCCACCATATCCATGACCTTCGCCGTCACGCGATCCACCAGCTCGTGTCCGTCCATGATCCGGGCCCAGTTGTTTTCCCGGTAGTTTCCGGTATCTCGCCGGGGCTTGGAGTGGTCCACCATATCCGCCATGGCGTTCACCACGCCCCAGCCGGTGCCCCGGAACTTCGCCAGGTCCGGCATGAAGTAGCAGATCATGAACTCGTCCTTCACCGCCTTGACGGTGTTCTTCTGCCGCTCCGTGGCGTCCTCCTTCAGCGGGAACATTTCGCTCAGGATCTTCTCCAGCTTTTCGTCCGTGACCGTGACGTTGGCGAGCTGGAGGGCCGCGCCGTCCAGGTGCATCATGTAGCGGTCGGCCAGCTCCAGGGTGCGGCGGGCCTCGTCCAGCTTGGCGGTCATATCCCCGACGTGCTTCATGGCCCAGGAGCGCTTGGCGGAGTTCAGCGCCAGATTGAGGGTGTTATTGCACACCACGCGCACAGGGGTCATGCAGACCTTCACCGCGCCGCTGCCGTCGTGGGTGTTGGAGAAGCAGAGGTATGGCTCCACATCATCCCCGGCGACTTTCGCTGCAGGCATCTTCGCCAGCAGCCAGATTTTTTTCCCTTCACGCAGGGAACCGGCGGTCTCGTAGCGCACGTCGCCGCCGATCAGTTCATCCGTCCAGGAAAAGGCGTCCGCGTTCTGGACCACCTGATAGCGGTCGGTGACGATGCCCAGCACCTTGTTGTCCCGGTCCCGGACATTCGCCTTATAGTTGGGGACGGGGACGGCGGCGTTTTCCAGGAAGACAGGGCGCTGCTCCACCGTCCAGTCCAGACCGGCCAGGCGCAGAGCGTCTGCAGAGGTGGGAGCCTCGGCGACCATCGTTCCGAGCCCGTGCCAGGGCTTCTCGCGGGTGTACATCATAGATTCGACTTCAGCAGGCATTTTCTTTTCTCCTTTTCATTTTGTGTTTTTGTGGTGCGCCTTAAGAGGCGGCGATGAAACGGGAAATGCAACCCCGTGGGGAAAAGTTTTAATAAAAATCGCTGGGGCTTTTCCCGGACGCTATCCAGCCAGAGCCGGAGTCTTCGATGATCTCAATGACCCAGTTCCAGGGAACAGCCATCCAATGCGCGGAGGCCGGGTAGTTATCCCCCTTGACGGCGAAGTTGCACATTGGGATCATATCCCCAGACCGAAGCGCCGCCCGGTCATTGTCGGTGAGTTCGTCCGGCTCAGGGGTGCTGAGAATGGCGGAGACCTCCACCGTGGTGGTCTTCTCAAACTTTGCGCTGTTGTAGTAGGTGAGCTTCATTCGTCGTTTTCTCCTTTCCGAAATCAGTAGAAATCGCGGGGGCTCATGCCGGGTGCGTTCCAGGGAGCGGAGGGGGAGTAGTCCCGCGCTTCTTCCCGGTCAAAGCAATCCGGCGTCCCTTCGGCGTACTGCGGACAGCTCTCGGCTACGCGGGCCGGGTCCTTGCCGTTTTCTTCCACGCTCATTTCGTAGTGCAGGCAGGTCTCAATGAGCTTGTCCCAGGGGTTCCGGTAATACCGGCGCTTGCAGTTATCACAGGACTTCATGTGATTTCTCCTTTCCGAAATTCACAGGGGATAGGCGGTGAGGTTCCAGGCGTTGCCCAGCTCGTAGTACAGGCCGTACTTACGGAAGATGGCGGTGAGTTCCTTAGACACGGTGATACCCCCTTTGCGTTTCCTGACAGATCGCCTCCCAGTCGTAGGCGTCGTATTTGTAATATTCTTCCTCAGCCGGAGAAGCCAGGGAAGCGTCAATGTCGCATCCGTCGTAGCCGTTGTCCTCCGGGTCTACATAGTCCTCCTGATAGAGGTCCATCGCGTCCTGCTCTGCCTGTTCTTTGCTGTCCGCATAGACCAGAGCGGTGTTTCGGTAGGTGACGGTGTAGTGAACGATAAACGGTTTCTTTTCCATGTTCTGCCCTCCTTTCAGCTTCCGGATGTGTCGATGTTCAGGATCAGCCCTTCGCGGGGGTCCAGGTCGAAGCTGAGAACTTCGTAGTTTGAGAACGCGCTTTGCTCTGCGTCCCACATGCTTCCCCGGAAAACCTCGTTTTCGACGGCGGGATTCATGTCGTAAATGCGGACTTCCACCGTATCGTCGGTGCAGAGATTACAGAAGTCGAATACGTCCATTGTGTCCTCCTTTCCGTTTCAGTACGATGCTTCGTCCCAGTTAGATACGTTCTTCAGGTGTTCGTCCAGAAATTCGTCAATGTCTTCCACTTCGTCCGGGACCAGCACATAGAAAGCCGGTCCGGTTTCAGGGTAGACTTTTACTTTGAGATAGCCGCTCATGCTCGTGTAGGCACTCATTGTGTCCTCCTTTCACACAGCCCAGGCCCCGACGTAGAGGTAGCCACCGGAATTGCGGTCCTCCGCCAGCGCCTTGAATTTTCCGTCCGCGCTTTCCAGCTTGATACGCTCGGTGGAATACAGCCGGACTTTTTCTTCCATGTGGGGGATCAGTTCCTTGTTGATGAAGTCCACGAAAGCAGGCTTGTCCGTGGTATCGTCCGCCGTAAAGCCCTGCCGGTCTGGGTAGATTTCCAGGGTGCGCTTATTGGTATAGCGGTCATAGCGGATCACGCCGCGAGCGCCCCAGTACATTTTTGCCCCCATGCAGCGGGCCACGTCGAAAAAGGTTCCTCCAAATTCAGGTGCGGTCATGTTCAGTCCTCCTTAGACTTGCACATCTTGGTCTTGACTTCGGTGACGCCATCGGTTTCATAGGCGTTCTTGATGGCGCTCCACAGTTCTGCGTCACAGAAAACGGTCGTGTATATATACCAGCGACCGCCGATCTTGTAGCTGACATCTACCGAGAATTTCTTTCCGGTAGCGTTGTCGATGAAGTGCGGGAAGTCATATTTCTTCGTCTTGTCCATGATGTTCAGTCCTCCTCTTCCATTTCACGGATTTCCTTCTCGGCACCGGCATAGTCCCCGTCGCTGAGGCAGGCGCAGAAGGAATGGAAATTGCAGTCGGTCAGCAGGTCTTCGATCTTGTTCCGTCTTTCTCCCGCACGGTGAAGCTGCATGAGCTTCCGCAAATCCTCCGGGTAAAAGCCCCACTCGATTGCCTCGGAGATTTCGTAGTAGTCCATGGTAGCCAATGCGCTTTCCCAATCGGCGCGGATTTTGCCCTCCGTCATGGGGTCGGGAAGATCTTCCACGTCGAAGGAAGAATCGTGGCAGTTCACATAGTAGTCCACACGGAGGCCGGGGTACTTTTCATGGATGGAGGTTTCTGCGCTGCGAAAAAGGCAGGAAATGACGCTGTTGGTAATGTCGCTCAGGCTCCCGATTTCCTCAAAGTCCTGCTTTGCAAAGTCGTACATATCGTCGATCTCGCTGAGGGAAAAGCCCAGCTTTTCCATAGCGGCCTCGCAATCGTCAGCCGCCGCTTCGATGGCGTCAGCGTAGATGCCGAGAAACTTGCAGGTGTTCATTTCGTTTTCTCCTTTCGTTTTTTTCTGTGCGCTTTTATAGGTAACTCAGCTTTGCGATATGCAACCCCCTCCTAATTTTTATTTTACGCTTTGTTTATTGCTTGCCGTAAGATTCACTGGAAGATGCGGAAGTCCAGAAGGTCCCCGTTGTTCAGAAGGTTGGAAAGATACCGACGCATTTCATCTTCGTGGCCGTAGGGAACAAGGGCGCTCTTGATCCCGTTGTCGCGCATATACCGCAGCAGGTTCAAAACCATGACGATCTCACCGTCGCCATAAGTGTCGATGTCATAAAGCGTGCCGTCGGAATTGCGATGGTGGACGGCGATTCCGTGGCCGGTGCGGACGATCTCCATACTGCCACCGTTATTGACTTCGATCCTCATTCAGGTTTTTCCTCCTCCGAATAGATTTCGATGGTGATGTTGTCGAAAGCCTGAGCCAGCAGGGACACAAGCTCCTTGGTGTAGGGATACTTGGCCTTGTTCAGCCGGATTTTTGTGAAGCGCATGTACGGCTTATCATAGAGATTGCCTCCGATATCGTGCTTGCTCTTGCTGCGGGCCAGGCCCAGGCAGGCTTTGGCGTGTTCCTTGTCGGCGAAGAATCCGAACATCTGATAGGTGTTGTCCTCGTCGTTCTCTGCCAGCATGATGAGGAACGCATTTCCTTTGTAAAGGGAAAGCGGGAACTGCCGCCAGTCCCCGCTTTCGGTCTTCTGTTCCACGATAACCTCGCCGCATTTTTCTTTCCATTCCCAGGTCAGTGCCATATCACTTTCTCCTTTCTCATGCCGTGCGGTAATGGTAGGACGTGTGGTAGGACGTGCTTTCGATCCGCTCCAGGACTGTTTCCTCCTCTGGTACTCCGGCCCACTGGCAGACAAGACGCTTGATGTCTTCATCCCGCCATGCCTGAGAATCGGAAACGACATAGCCATAGCATACATCCCCTTCGGTGTAGTTCGCTTCATCGTCCTCGTCCTCCGGTTCGGAATAGTTCTCCACCTCGACAAGGCAGTATTCCGTGGCGCAGCCAAGCCAGCACTCGCCGTAATACTTTGCATCTTCTTCCTTGTAATGGTCTTCGCAGTAGACCACATCCGCATAATCGCCCTGGCAGTAGCCGCTGACGCCGATGCAGTTCCATTTCTTGCCGGTGATGATGGTGAGATAGGCGGCAATATCATCGGGCTCCGCCGTGTCTGCGTCCTTGGCCCACTCTTTCAGGGCGTGGCACTTCCGGGGATTGTAGGTAATCCCGATGCGCCGCATTACGTCCTTGTAGCTGGACCAGTAGTAGAAATTCTTGTCCGCGATATCGGAAAAACCGTCGATGATGTGATCGGCTTCCCACTGGACATTTTCATAGGTCTTTTCGTTGAAGCTGCGATAGCCGCGAGGGGTAACGACGAAAAGATTGCAGTTCCAGTCGCCGCGCAGTTCCGTCAGGCCGTCGTCGTCAAATACCCAGTGCAGTTCCGCAGCTTCCGCCGGAACTTCCCTCACGACGTAATTGATTTTCTTTCTTTTCTGCTCCATGATGTGTTCTCCTTCCAGAAAATCAAAACCGGCCCGTCCATGATGGACAAGCCGGTTCTCTCTGTGCTTATAGGTAATTTGGTTTTTCGATATGCAACCCCATTGAAAATTAATTTTCGGTTTTGCTCTTTGTGCTTTTCGCAGCCTTCCACGGCAACTCGCCGCGCAGCGTGAAATGTTCTCCGGTCTCGCGCTCCAGGACATCGGCGATGTAGGCATTGACGGAAGAGAATCCAGCTTCCGCCGCCAGCGCCCGCAGGCGGTCCCGCGATCCCAAGGGGAACTGAAGGAGGATGCGGTCATAGTTTTTCTTTTTATAGCGTTCATTTGCGGCGTTTTGCGCCGGTGATTGTTTCGGCATTGTATCACCTCCGAGCCGATTATATCAGGGCAGCGGGCGCAGGGCAAGCGCGATGTTCCACGCTCTTTACGGTAATTTTGGAAACGATTATGCAACCCCCTCCGCAAATATTTTTTTGAGGGCCGCTATGCTGGACGCCGTGGAAGCAGTCACGCCCCCGGCCCGGAGGCAGGCGTCAGCTATGTTCAGGTGCTTCTGCGCCCGGAACGTATCTCCCCGGCGCAGCTTTACCTTTGCATTGTAGGCGGCGCGGCGGGCGAAAAATTCATTGGAACCTTCCAGCTTTGCGATATGGTCCATCAGATAACGCCTCCATCCTTTGTGATGATGCAGGCGCTTTCCCCGTCGTGGGAGCGGTAGTATTCGTTTCCCGCTTCATCCATCCAGAAATTCTCCCGCAGGCCCTTGGGCTTGTAGCTTGTAGACATGGGCCGCAGTTTCCCCACGATTTTGAATCCCACGCTCTTTGCGTACTGCCGAATTGTCATTCCGATTTCTCCTTCCTCAAACTCCACTTGATTGTCAGCGCTCCCAGGGGCCAGCGATCCCATGTCGGCTTTGACATGTCGTAGATACTCCCGGTATGACCGTCGTAAATCGAATAACTCACATCATAACCGGCTTCTCTCAGCGAAGCGTGGAAAGCGTTGTCTGCGGCTGTCAGAGCCCGAAGCAGGCGGATGTGTTCTTGTTTTGTCATAGCGTTTTCCCCTTCCCGAAGTTCCACTTCTCCAGGTCACATTCCCAAAAGTCTGCAATAAGGTGTTCACCGTTCAGAAGATAATTTACGGAATACCTTATGCTGTTCTCGCCGTGGATGATTATGCGGCGAATGTTCCCGTCCGTGAGTATCGGCTCTTTCGTCCGATAGCACATGAAGTTCACGCGCTCTCCGATGTCAAATTTCGTTTCGATTTTCACTTTCGTTTTCTCCTCTCCGAATTAAAGACTTTTTGGAACGGTCCGGCGCAGGGCCGGGCCGCTCGAAAAGGCTTCAATTCCAGTCGCGGGTCTCGTTGTAATACTGCCGCCGTGCGTCCATGTAGGCGCGGCGCTGCGTGTCGTTAAACTCCAGCTGATCGAAATAGCCGGTCAGACCGTCCTCATCCCGGTATTCGATATCTCCGAAGCAGGAAAGCACATCCCAGTCGCCCTGCCAGTTGATCCCATACTCGTGATCGTACATTTCCCGCAGGAACGCCGTCTTCAGGTAGTCGTAGTCCTGTTCAAGCTCCGCTGCCCGCTGTTCCAGGGCTTCCCACAGTGCCTTGTGATGCTCCACAAAGGCGGATTTATCCGGGGAGAAGTAGGCCATAGCAACCGGATTCATAATCATGCCAGCCGTCCGGTTGCGGTAGGCTTGCACTTTGTCGTCGGTGCGGAAGTCCCCAAAGATGGAAACATAGTCCTCCCGCATCCCGTAGTAGCTATGCAGGAAGCGGCTCTTTGCCTGATATTCGTCGTAGTCCTTCAGCGGGCCGGTGATCTCCTCCTCCGTCCAGAGCTTGAAGTTCAAAGCGTCGATGTACCTTTGCCGCAGTTCCTCCCTGCCGATCTCCACGGCCTCCGTCGTCCCGTCGTCGTTGTACTTGGTGTGCTTGTGATGCAGGGCGTAGTCGTTGGCGTAGTGGATATGATGGCCGTTTTTGAATACCAGGCAGGAATATCCGAAGTAGCCGCCGAAGTCCACCAGGTAAACCGTATGTTCCTTGATCGTCAGCGTTTCCTCGGCCAGAGCTTTTGCCAGCCATTCGGAAATCGCCTCGATGTCCCGGATCGTGTATTGCTTTGTGTTCTCCATTGTGTTTCCTCCTTGTTGTTAAAGACTTTATGAAGCGCCGGAAAAAATCCCCGGCGCTCGAAAAATCTTCAACCCGCTTTTTCCAGCCAGTCGATGATGGAAGACGCACCCAGCTCCCCGGAGTGTTCTGCCGCCAGCGCCTTGACCTTTTCGGCGGTGTACTCGCCGGACAGGGCGCACAGGTGCTTCCAGTTCTTTTTGTCCTGCACTTCCCCCACGTCGATGAACGCCCCCAGGCCGTGAGAAGTCCCCACGCCGGTCTCCCGGTTCACGTTCCAGATGGACAGATGGAGGACCGGCTTCTGCCTCCCCGTGTAGCGGTAGCCGCTGCGCTCCTCCCGGTAGCTCAGATTCGCTTCCAGGATTTTGTCCTCCGAGAGCTCGATCTTCAGGGAGGCGGTTTTCTCGCCCCATACGACGTATTTCTGGATGTCCAGATGGTAGCCGCCGGAAAGCTGCGCGTCCCACTTCAAAGCCTGTTCTTTCGTAAGTTTCGCCATTTTGTTTCTCCCTTCCGTTTTTTCGGGGCCGCCTTGTACCGGCGGCCCCGTGTTCTGTCTTTAGAGGCGACGCTGAAATTCGATATGCAACCCCCCTCAAAAATTTACCCCGCCGAAATTCAGCGGGAAAGCATGTCGTAGACCTCCCAGGTCTCATAGCGCAGGACTGCACGACCGGGGCCGCGCATACCGTCCCACATGGGACCGGCATAGCCGTCAAACTCCGGCTTGTTATCCAATTCTTCCCGGTGTACCAGGCCGCCGCGCTTCCTGATCTCGCTCAGGTCCGCGCTGCGCCGGTCCGTCATAGCCTCCGCCTGTTCAAGCGGCATCGTCCCGGCCAGCGGGCCGCCGATGAACTCGCAGATGAATTTGATCTTATTTTCCATTTTTCGCTCTCCCTTCCTTGTTGTTGATTCTCAGGGCCGCCAGAGCGCCCAGTATGAAAAGCGCCGTGCCAAGAAATGTCCCGGCCCAGGGGCCGCCGTGAAGCTCTGTCAGCGTCAGCAGAAAGCCCAGGAACGCAATCCCGGCGGCCAGGTTGCGGATTTTTGTTTTGCGCATTGTCAGTCCTCCTCAGTCCATATAGTTTTCCTGCCGCGCCAGGATCATGCTTTCATAGTCCGGGCCGGTGTATCCCGGTTCCCACTTGCGCGGCGCGTTGTACTGTTCCATGCAATAGCCGTCGCGCTCGCCCTTGACGAAAACGATCTTGCGCCCGGTGATGTAATCCAGCCGCGCCGGATTGACGCTCTTTGCGCGGCCCACTTCCATCAGCCAGTCGTAAAGCTGCCAGACGGGGAAGCCGGTCTCCGTCCTCAGCTTTTCCGCCAGCTTGAAAACGTCCTTGCGTACCATGTTTTTGACCTCCAAACTTGATAGCTTTATGAAGCGCCGGACCCCTCCAAGTCCGGCGCTTGAAAAACCGTCAAGATTTCATTTTCTGTTCGCCGAATAATTATGCAGCCTGTTCCTCCCTCCTTGCCCCAGGCAGGGCGAAGCAGGCACACAGGGCCTCCATGCGGCCCTTCAGCTCCGAGCCGATGCGGATCGGAAGCAAGATGCCCTTGATGTATTCCCCCTCAACGACGATGGGGCCGGTGCTCGTCGTGCCGCGATAGGTGACGAACTGCCCGCGCTCGAAGATGGCCGCCATGTCCTCGTTGACGGCCACCGGCGTCCCGTCTTCCAGGGCGAAGACCCGCACCTGCTTTGCCCCTGCTTTCGCTCCGCAAAGCTCCGCCGTGAAGCCGGTGTTTTTCGCCGTCCGATCTGCTTTTGCCATGATGTCCTCCACGGCCCGGACCAGGCTTTCCCCGTCCCGGCTGCCGCCCTGAAGGTCCTTGTACTCGCCGAACTCCGGCGCGTCCGTCAGGGTGTAGGGCTGCATGACTTCCTTGTATATCCAGCCTGCCGGAACTCTCAGGGCCATGTAAGGCGTCAGCAGCCAGACGTGATCCTCGTCGTAGGCGTCGCGGACCGTTCGCAGGACCAACGCCTCCCCGCTCTTGCGGATCGTCTTCAGGTAGCTGTTCAGCTTTGCGCCGTTTACGCCGTAGGTCAGTTTTTTCATGTTTGTGTCTCCTCTCGATTTTTGATGTTCGATTTGTGTTTCGCTTGCTGTTCTTAAGGGCGACGCTGGATCGGGATATGCAACCCCATCCAAGAAAAAATTTCCGGCATGTTCCGGGATATTCCAGGCGTTTTCCGGGATTTTCCAGGACCTCCGCCGGAGGCGGCCCCGTATGAAAGCGCCGAGTCCAGGAACCGCAGCAGGCCCGGCCCCCGTATGAAATCACCCGTGCAGGCGGCAGCAAGACGGAGAACCGGCCCGGCCCCGGCCCGTATGAAAACCGGCGAAGTTCAAACAGACCGGATCGGCGCCCCCTGCCGGAGCCCCGGCCCCGGCCTGCCGCAGCAGGCCCGGCCCGGAGTCCAGCGGAACCGGACGCCTTAAGAGGCGGCGCTGAAACAGGATAAGCAACCCCAAGCGAAACTTTTTTCAAAAAGCACTTGACGAAACATAATCCCGGAGTTATATTATATGTAAGCAGGCCCCCTAACGGGGCCCCCGGACCCGCCCCGGCAGGCCGGGAAATATTGAAAGGAAGTAGACCAATGAAAAAGACCACCACCGCCGCCCTGAATCGCGCCGAGATTTTCCGCGCCGCCTGGACAATGACCCGCGCCGCCCTGGAAAAATGGCCGGAGGCAGACCGCCGCGCAACTTTTGCCGCCGCCCTCCGCCTCGCCTGGGAGGACGCCCGCAGCAGCGCCGCCCAGGAAGCGCAGCAGGCCCCCCGGGAAGAAGCCCAGCAGGAACCGGCGCAGCCGGAAACGCTCCAGGAGTTTTACGCCCTGCCCGGAGAGGCGCAGCTTGACCTCCTGCGGAAATTCGCCTCCAGGTGCCCCAGCTACGCCGCCCGCGCCGTCAAGATTACCGAGGACCCCGAGACCGGCGAGAAGATCAAGACCCCGGCCCCGGCAGCCTGGGCAGACTGGATGATCCCCCGCAGCGCCGGAGGAATGGAGCTTGAGCCCTGGGAGGCGGCACTTGATACAATCGCCGCCGAAGCCTGGACCCGCCTAGACCGTCAACCGGAAGACCTGCCCCTCGGAATCCTCCTCGCCCGCGCCGCCCGCGCCGCCTGCCAACGTCTTTCGAATCAGTACCGCGACAAGCCCAGCCGCAGCGCAGCGGACGCCGCGAGTCTTGACGATCCCGACTTCAGCCTCGCCGCCCATCTGCCGAGCCCCGAGCCCGCAGCCCTCAACCGCGCCGAGATTGAGAGCTACGCCCGCAGCCCGGAGGACCTTTTCACCGTGAAGATGACCGCAGCCGGATATAGTCATATTGAAATCGCCGGCGGAGCCAAGGACCGCCCGCAGCAGCTTGCAGCCGTCGCCGCAGTTATGGACCTTGACCCGCAGCAGATGAAGACCGGCCTCGGAGTCTCCCGGCAGGCAGTAGAAAAGCGCCTGGAGAAGATGCAGCGCCGCCGCAGCGCCGAAGCCCGGAACATTGAGGCATGGATGAGCGGAGACGACCTCAAGAAGCCGGAGCCCCGGCAGCGGCCCCGGATCTGGAGCCCCGACAACGCGAGCAGCAACCCCGGCACCGTCAGCACCGCAGCCGCCGCCCTCCATACCGGCAGCAAGCCCGCCCCCAAGGGCCGCCCCCAGGCGGCCCAGGAGCGGCCCCAGGCGGAGCCCATGACCCGCAGCACCGGCAGCAGCGCCGCCGCCCAGGACGCAGCCAAGGCCGCCGAGACCGCAGCGGAGACCGCCCGCCGTGAAGCCGTCGCAACTCGCAGCCTCGCAAAGCTCGCAGCACGGCAGGCCCGCAGCGCAGCCCGCAGCAGGTAACACCGGCAGCGGCCTGGAGCCGCAGCGACAACAGAACAGAGCCCCGCAGCAGCACCGGCGGCCCGCCCTGGGCCGCCGGTCCTCTTTGCCCGTATGAAATCACGCAGTCAGACGGCAGCGAGACGGAAAGCGCCTCCAGCTGAAACGGAGCCCCGGCCCGTATGAGAACCGGCAGACGAAGAACGCCCGGACTGATTGCAGCAGCCCCGGCCCCGTATGAAAACCGGCAGGGAAGGAACGGCCCCGAAGAAAGCCCGGACCGATCCCGCCGCCGTATGAAAGCAGCGCGGCCAGAATCAGCCCCGTCGAAAGCAGGAAGCCCGCAGCACGCCCCCAGGAGCCCGCCCGCCCCCGGCAGCATACCCGCGCCCCGGCCCGCACGCCTACGCGCACGCGCGAGCAGACGCGCCCAGGACCGCGCCCGGAACGTAACGCGCCCGGACCTCTGGACCCGTTGACAATCCGACATGCTACCGTAGACCGCAGCAGAGACGCAGCCGCAGCAGCTACCGCAGCCGGACCGGAACCGCAGCACCGGACCGGAACCGCAGCCCCAGCACCCGCAGCCGGTCCGCCGGACCGATCCCAGCAGAACCGGCACCGGCGGAAAAGTACCTCCCGCCGTCGCCTGTTCTGCAGTTCCTTCGACGGATCACCGGCAGCAGGACCGGCAGACCGGCGGAGCCCTGGACCGGCAGCGGCAGCACCGGCGGAGCCCCGCAGCGGCCCCGGCAGCGGGCCCGGATATGATGCCATTATAGGCATAATGAGCACGAATCGCCCCGCCGCCCCGCCCCCGGTTTCCAGACGGGAGGCCAGGAACCCAGGGCCGGACACCCGAAGCCCTTTCCCGCGCATAACCGTTCATCAGAACATGGCCTGAACCTTTCCGCTACATGACCGTTCGGTAGCTGACGGACCGTACCGCCGCGTGATGGCGTAGGGGTGCCGGAAAAAATTTGGCGCGTCCCCTTCGGGGAGGGGGTGGGGGGTAGTTTGCGGTTGGAGTGGGAATCTTACGAGGGACGTTGGGTGCATGGTAGCATGGGTACAGCGGCTGGGCGGGGTGCCGGTAGCGGCGCGGCAGGGTAGCGAGAGCATGGCTGCGAGTATAGGGCAGGGGGTCGTGAGCGGAGAATGAGCAGAGAACTCAGGGTTGGAGACGAGGTGCGAATTCTCGACGGTAGCGGTATTGATAACTATTGCAGTGGGTGGGCTTCGGATATGTCCAGGTATGTCGGCGCTACCTACACCGTCAGAGGGTTCACCGGCCCGCGTGGGGTTCTGCTGGAAGGCAATATTTTTACTTGGGATGCGCGTGGGCTGGAACTTATAAGGGAGGAAGAAGAAAAGATGAACAAGATAATTCTGGATGGGAAAGAGTACGAGCTGAGTGCGGAGCTGGTAGAGAAGATCAAGGCGGAAGTGGCGCTGCAAGAAATGGCGAGGCAGGTGTCGGAGAACCCGTTCGAGCGGATGCGCAGTGACGATTACCACTTCATCACTGCGGAAGGGTGTGTATTCACTGGCTGCGAAACGGGAACGATAGCTGACGACGAACGCTATTCAGCCGCCAATTATTGCCGCGACAAGGGAATGATGGAGCAGCGGGCGCTGCACGAGACGCTGAACCGTTTGCTTTGGCGGTACAGCGAGGAACACGGCGGTGATAATGCTTGGAATTCTCAGAATCCCCAAGACCACTGCTACATTTATCTCCATACGCAAAACAGCGCCCTTTGTGTCTCCTATAACGACGCGCACTGTGTTGAGGGCGTTGTTTATTTCAAGGACAAAGCCACCGCTGAGGCTGCGATTGAAGAAGTAGTGAAGCCGTTCATGGCGGCGCACCCGGAATTCGTATGGTGAGTGATGATGAAGTTGGCGATGATTTGGGTAACGCTTGGTGGATTGTCTTTCCTTGCCTCGTCTTTCGCAAAGAAAGAAAAATGGTTCAAGCTGTTCGTAAGCCTCGGTGGTTTTTGGATAGCCTGCGGTGTACGGCATCTGATACAGGCGGTGATGTGATGGATGAGCGCAAGTACCGTATTTATGAGTGCAAACACTTCTGTTGGACATACTGGCGGCATTATGGAATGAAGATGCCGGAGGGCGGATGCAAGCTCAAGAATAAGGAGCTTGGAAGCTGCCGTGGAATTTGTGAGAAGTTTGAGTACAGGGGTGACATAGATGAAAAAAGGAACGGTATTCCGAAACCTGTGGGCGGGGCATGAGACATATTTTGTCTACCAAGGCTCGATACCCGCGAAGGGAATGCGGTCAGCAACGTCGTATGGCTATAGGCTGATGCTTTATCCATACATTGAAAAGTGGAAGGTTTCAAAAGCCTCCTACTACACACACGATTTGGAGAATGACCGGGAGCATTTCCCGGTGGTTGGGCAGGTGGATATGGACAAGGTGATGACGGAAGCCATCTTGTCTGCGATTGGGAGGAATTAAGATGGAAGATATGTATTTCAAGTTTTCCGGACGGGACACCTACAAGGCTGTGAAAGAGTACATCAAGAATGGCCTTGGACTCAGCAAAGAGGACATTGAAGCCGAAATCCGGGCATATGGGGAAGAAGCGGCTGAACGAGCCATCAACAATTATCAGGTTCCCCTCGCTATCAAGTATCAAATCGAGCAGAGAATCGACGAGGCGTTGAAGGCTGAATACGGGTGGAGCGGTAAAGAAAGACTCAAAGAGGTCATCGAGAAAGCTGTAAAGGCAGAAGTTCAGAAGCAGGTGGCGGAGGTCGTCCGTGAGAAAATGGCCGAGTTCTTCAAAGAGGCAATGGGGGTCAAGCTGGAATGAAGCTGGAGACGAAGCGGAAGATACGGCGGTGGGTGTGCCGGAGGCTGGGGCTTCCGGAGACGGAGACGGAGACGGTTCCGTACCCGGTAAACGTGTACCAGGCGACGCCGGTGACGCTGTGCGCAAGGGGCGCGTACCAGACGATAGGCGACGTTGAAGAAATGAAAAACATCACGAAGCGGCAACTGGCGGTGGCGTTGGCGGAACTGCTGATTGACGACGGTTACTGCGGAGTGAAGACGGAAAAATCGGAAGTGAACCCGGAACTGCGGATCGTGACGGTCAGCGTACGGGTCGTGCCGTGGAGAGAGTAGACGATGGGAGAAGAATCAATCGACGTTCAATCCATGATCGGCAGAATTCTAGGCCGAACAAACGAATTGAAGCCGTGCCCGCGCTGCGGTGGTAGAGCAAGAATTGCAGATGATACTGGCTGGATAAACAATGGCGGCAGATGGAAGTACATCTACTGTACGTCGTGCGGGTATTCGTCAGACCGATACTTTTGGGACGACCGAGAAGCCATGATCCAAGAATGGAACGGAGTGAGAGACGATGGATGAATGGAAGACTACGCGGCTGTTTCTTGCCAGGGCGGTGAGAGACTACTTGCTTACCCAAGATTGGCTGAACAGCTTCGATAAGCTGACGCTGGCCTCGTTGCGTTACGACTATGTATGCCGTGAAAGCCGGATCGGAGAGTATCGGTGCTACAGCTACATGGTGAAATCCGACGGGAAAATAATCTCGGTAGATACCAGCATCAGACCGGAAATCGAAGTGCTTGACGAGAACGGAATCCGCACCATCGGATGCTGCTGCGGCCACGGCGTTATGCAGCCGTATATACAGGTGGCTCCGGAGTATGTGCAAAAAATGCACGAACTCGGTTATGAAGAACTCCCGGTGGACGAACATGGAAACGGAAAGTGGTGCTTCAAGCCAAAGACGTATCTTCCGTTCATAGGTGAGAACAAAGAGAAAGGCGGACGCGACGATGGATGACTATATCCGGCGCGGGGCGGCAATCGAGGCAACTTGCTCCGACTGCACAGAGCGGAATATTTGCGGTGGGTCATGCTCAGACACAGACCGGCTAAGAGCGATCCCCGCCGCCGATGTGGTGGAGGTGGTCTGGAAGCCCTTGGATGGATATGACGAAAGGTATGAAGTATCAAACTTTGGGGAAGTCAGAGAAAAGAATGGGAATCTACTTCACCAGACCGTCAGACAAAAGCCTAACACAAGCTACAAAACGGTGTGGCTCAAAAGGCAAGGGAAAGGTCATGACGTGTATGTTCACAGACTGGTGGCTACAGCGTTTGTAGAAAACCCAAAGCCCGAAGAATATACCATAGTTAATCACAAGGATGAAGATGGAACCAATAACCGAGCAGACAACCTTGAATGGTGTACGAATCAATATAACTTAACGTATGGAACGGCACTAAAGCGGTTGTCTGCAAAAATGCGCGGACGCACAATGTCAGACGAGCAAAAGCGTGACATTTCTGCCTCTGTGAAAGCCTACCAAAACAGCGAAGAAGGTGCTGGGAAACGAGTGGTTTGCCTAGAAACCGGAGAAGAGTTCACCAGCATCAGAGCGGCGGCAGAACACTACGGTCTGAATCCTTCAACGGTGGGTATGTGCTGTTTACGGAGAACAATCGGGAGAAAGTACACGTTTCGGTACTGCGCTGATGGCAAGCGCAAGGACGGAGGGCAGGAGGAATGAGAATCCCGAAATATGTTGACGAGGCGTTAAAACGGAGAACAAGATATGCGAAACTTCTTTCTTCTGCCTGTGAAGTCGTAGATGGTTTTATTGGAAAGCATGACATCGACGTGGAGGATTGCGATTGGCTGACTGGTTGCGAAATCTATGTGAACCCACAATCATCAGAAATGAGAGTAAGAACAGCAATCGCAGCTCATGACGAGGACGGAGGGCAGCACAATGGCGATTGATACGAAGAAGACCATTAAGCAAGCCGACTTCTGCCTTGAACTCATGCAAAGGCTGAACGCGGAAATCAAGGCGGATAAAACGGACGACAAATACGCTTACGGCATCTGGTATCACACGCGGAAGCAGAACGACATTATCCGGCTGCGGCGCGAGCTGAACAGGCTACACAAGATGCTGAACCCGTGGGGAGGGCAGGACGACGCCTGACCGAAAGCGATGCTGCTGCAACTGCCGGAGGAATATCCGCACGGGGAATCCGGGTGAGGTGACGTGCCATTGTGAGATAGACGGTCACTACATCAGCTATGTGATGGTCTTTGAGGGATGGTGCAGGCGGTGGGCGAGAGAGACGAAGTGGGATCGGGACGGAGGGCAGGAGGATGTATGAGGATCTGGTGAATCTGGCGAGGTATTGTGCTGAGAAAGATGCTTGCATAAATTGCCCCGTTGGTGGATGTCAAGGAACAACGGGAATAATGAATCACCTTGCCGATGCCATAGAGGAACTGCAACAGACTGTTAAACATTACAAGGGCTGTTCCGATGATTGGTACAAAGAAGCGTGTGACTATAAAGCGATGTTGCCTCGCTGGATTCCCGTAACGGAGCAAAAACCTCCGCTTCCGGAGGATGAAGATGTTTGCTATGTGCAGGTAATCGGCGCTGTTAAGGGGAAAAAAGAAGCCGAACCCGTTCTCTATAGCAGAGCTTATCGGCTTCGAGACTGGAAGCGTGTACGCATTGAGCGGTTTGTTGGTGATGGAGAGGTCTTGGAGGTCACACACTGGATGCCAATGCCGGAGCCTCCGGAGCCGCCGAAGGAGGAAACATGAAGATTCTCCATTATTGGGAGCGTCACGGAACACGCCGACCATTCCCAGCACTTAGCGATGCAATCAAGATGTATGGCAGTGAAAGCGTAGAATTCTTCGCTCCCGTTTATGAGCAAGAGAATCAATGCCCGTGGTGCGGCGGAGAAGTAAACAACAAGAGGCGGCGATACTGTTCTGACGATTGCAGGCGCGAGTTTCAAAACGCAACGGTCTGGAATCGCGGAAGGGACGCTTATTCGTTGAGAATACTGTACCGGGATAAGTTCACCTGCCAAGACTGCGGTACGTTTCATGCGATGATAAACGAGTACGGGATGGCCGTCCCGATTGACGACGGGCAACTTGAAGTCCACCATATCGTACCCGTCGCTCAAGGCGGTGGAGACGAACCGGAGAATCTTGTGACGCTTTGTAAACAATGCCACAAGAAACGGCATAAAGGACTGAGAGACACAAAGGAGGAAGCATGAAGAACACCATCATCATCCAGACTTGCCCTGAGTGCGGGGCTGACCTAGAACATATGGTTTTTGCCACCTACCCGCCTATTCCGGCGTGGCGATGCCCGAAGTGTGGATGGCGATATGAGCAGCGGGTGAAGATCAAGCGGGTTCCGTTCGAGCCGCCGGAGGAGGAAGAATGAGCCGCCTATGGAATCAAGGGTATTGGTATCAGCTCTCGCCTGAGTGTCAAACGTGCCAAAACCGAAAAACCTTTACAATCTACATGAATGGCAACCACACATATGCTTGCGGGAAGTACCCGCTCAAAGTGGGAGAAAAATGCCCGAAGTATGAGCCAGAGACGCCGAAGGAGGAAGCCCTGTGAGGAATCCTTGCAAGGAATGTAATTACTATCATCCCGAAAACAACACCTGCCAATCGAAGAAATGTGCAACGGGTGGGCCGGGATATATCACGTTCTTGGATAGGCTGCTCTGCAAACCATATAAGCTAACAAAGGAGGAAAAGAAATGGAAGAATTCATAAAGATGGTCGAGCATGAAATCGACAAATACTATACGATCAAAGCTGATGTTCGTCAGTATCGGAAAAAGCCCGTTATCGTCGAGGCAGTACAGCTCGATAACATCAACGTGCCATGCGTGGTGCGGTGGATCGGCGAGGACAAAGCCAAGATGAATCTGGAGTCCGATGAAGCGTGGACGCTCGGCAAGGCCCCTCCAATTTTCAGTGTCACGATCTGCACCCTGGAGGGTGACATGAAAGCCATGCCCGGTGACTACATAATCAAGGGCGTGAACGGGGAATTTTACCCCTGCAAGCCGGATATCTTCGAGAAAACCTATGAGGCCGTAGAGCCACCGGAGGAGGAAGAAAATGATTGACTTCTTATTCAGTCTTCCGTGGTGGAGCTTCCCGTTTCTTGGATTGGCCGTCGCAATCATCCTCGTACCTTTGGGGCAGTTGATTGATTATAAACACGACTGCAAGAAATACGGGAAAGAGATCGCAGACGAGATTGCTCGACGCTATCTTTGACAGAAGGAGGAAGCATGATAATTTACAAAGTTGATGCTGATGCCGGGAAAGCCGTGATTGAGCTTGAACGCAAGGAAATCGGTGAAATATCAAAGCTCATGTTCGACGCCAAATGTACCGGACCAGTTCGCGCTCATTTCTTCCTGCTGCAAGAGCTGTTGCAGCACGGAGCGTTTGACGGATTCGACCTGGAAATGGGGCATGACATTCTGACTGGGGAAGTCTTGGAGAAATACGGGAACAATGAGGCAGAGGAGGAAGAATGATGCCGAATAACGAACACACTCGCATCTATCGCGGCCCCGGTTATGCGGTGAAAGCGCACCCCAAGAGCTGCTTCTTCTGCCAGCACTTGACGGACATCTTCTACGACTATACCAACGGTCCCTATGGATTCGTGTGCGACCTGGAGGGGGACATCGAAACGGGTATGCGCGGCGTGTGCCCGGACTTTAAGGAGGAAGAGGAATGAAACCTGAAATTCGACCTGGACAGATATGGCGTCACTTCAAGGGTGGCGTCTACCGTGTGCTGTATCTGGCGTATCACACCAATACGGCAGAAGAACTCGTAATCTACACGAGCAACGACGGAGGCGACGCGGTATGGGCGCGTCCGGCGTATATGTGGCTGGAAACCGTGGAGCGTGACGGAAAGAGCCGGCCGAGGTTTGAACTGATCTTCGACCCTTCCAGCAAAGAAGAGCCTGCTAAGGACATAAATGCCACTAGCAAACCGTATGACTTGCTGTACGAGGAAGGGGGAGCGAGTACGACGTGAACGACAAAGACTTGAGAAGGGTTGGCAAGGCCGAAAGGGAACTTTTCAAAAAGCTCTGCAAGAAGACCCACGCCGACCGCATACGGTCTAAGAGTGACGAAGAGCTGGCTGAGTTCTTTGGAACTCTCCCATGCTGTCCTCCCGGCGAAGACTTGGAGGAGCTGTGCTTTCCCCTTGATTCCTGCGAAGGAACCGAAATGAAAGTCAAGTGCTGGCTCAAATGGCTGAGACAGGAGGCCAAAGAATAATGGGTTACGATTCCAACGACTTTGACGACGGCAGCATCGAACGCTGCCCATACTGCGGCGGAAGCGGCAATGTGCGAGCCTATGACCCTCCATTCACCACGGACACCTACTACTACGTCGTGTGCGAGGACTGCGGGGCCATGACAAGCCCTACGGCCAAAACTACGGCTGAAGCGGTGGGGAAGTGGAACCGACGCACGGCATGGGATGATTACTCAGGAAATCCGGACTATGACCCGCGCAGGGAAGACCACCGGGGCGGTCTGCAACCGGAGTCTATTATTCGGAACGTGCGTGGGTGTGCAGAAGGAAATTGCGGCAAATGCTCTTTGAGTGTGATATTCGGAAAGAACAGCAATACGCCCAAACCGCTTTGCCAGTATCGGATGATGCTTGCGGCGGCGGACACCATTGAGCATCTTTTGGAGAGGGAGAGGAGAAGGAAACATGACTCTGAAAGAAGTTTGTGAGCTGGCCGATGCCTGCGGGCTGGAAACCGTAGGCGAGGCGGTGATGAACGCGGAACTGCGCTACGACGCGCTGGTGGCTATTGACGATATGGACAAAGAGTTTGAGGAGCTGTACCGGGAGGTAAAGACGCTTGGCCCCAAATGGAAGAGCGTCAGCATCTATACCATCGTCAAGAAAACGTGCTGTTCCAACTGCAAAAGAAACTATGGGTTGGAGAAGTACGACTATTCCGGCAAGGGCTGCAAACACATCCCTATGGACGGACACATCTGCATGGCGTTTGCCAACGAGGGCAAGGCGATATGGATGGTGGGAGACGATCCCGATTCCTGGGGGTGCGAGGTGTATGAGCCGAAGGAGGACGCATGAAAGAGGCAATCAAATTCTGGCTGTCCTGGCGGCTGGCAGACCTGGGCCTGTTCGCTGTTATCGCAGCCGTGGTCATCGTTCTCTGCGCTGTCTTCGTCGGCGTGTCCGCTGCCGTCTCTGCCATCATCAAAAAGGCAAAGAAGAAGCAGAAAGAATACTGGGAGAGAAAGAAATGACGTGCTATCGCAAAGGCGGCTGCGGCCCCTATGAAATGCTTCCGTGCGGAGAGTGTCCGGCCAGCAAGCCTGAGTACCTGAATCGGTACGACGATCCCAAACCAGAGCCGAAGGAAAAGACCTGCAAGAACTGCGGACAACCTGCCGTCAAGGAATGGTGTGAAGGATGGCCTGACGAGGTTTGCGAACATTGGACTCCGAAGAAACCCAAAACCCACAGGGACATGCTACGAAGCAAGAGCGACGAAAAACTGGCGGCGTGGTTCCGCGTCATTGCAGACTGCGAGGGATGCCCCGCAGTAGAAAACTTCGACGAGTGCAGGCACGGGAAAGACTGCGAAGATAAGTGGCTGGAATGGCTGAGAGGGGAGGCAACATCGTGAGAGACGTTATGCGTTCCATAACCGAAGAAGCGACTTGCCCATACGGGAATCGGCGGTGTTTGTGTCAAGACTGTACGAATAACTCCGCGTGGAAAGGCTGCAAGGGCGGATACTGTATAGGCTGCTTTGAGTGCGAAAGGGCGGGGGAGGCCATCCACGACGTTTACCTTTGCACTGGGCATACGAGGAGGCAACATGAGTGAACAACCGAAGCGGTGGACATTTGCGGCGCTGACGGGGCGTATGCCGCCGTTCTTCATGGTGCGGCGTCGCAGGCGGTGGCGCGAGACGGTGCTTGCCATCCGAGACCTTGAGGGGCTTGTTGGCGTCACTCCGGCGGGGCCGGTAATGATGGTACACATGGAGACGGAGAACGACGCCATTATAGCGAAGAACCGTCTGCGATTCTTGGGCATCCCGGTCAGCGAAGAAACGCACGAGACTGACATCCAAAAGTGGGGCGTGTTTGTCGCAAAGGATTGTGTAAACCAAAACGTGAAGGGTGAGGAACAGTGAAACTGATTCTGGTAATCTCAGCGATTATTCAAGCCTGCGTTCTTTATCTGCTCGTAGGCTTTGGCATCAACGCGCTATGGGCGAAGATGAACGGATATGAGAACTGGAAAGAGTGGTACAGGGAAGAAGACGGAGGCTATATTCCCAGCCTGGTATTTTGGCCGTTTATGACGGTTATATTTGTGGTATTGACACCCGTAATTCTTCTAAAAAAAGTGCTCGACGACTTATCAAGGAGAAAGTAACGATGTGTGACTTCTGCGCAGGGCGGGGGAAAATCGAGGACGAATACGGGGAGTGGGAGCTGGACTGCGTGAAAATCATGCCGCTCTTCGGAATCAACCTTACGACGGGGGAACGTGAAGGGACTGTTGATCCTCCCTATCACGCATTATTCCTGCGTTACCTGAACGACGAAGAAGATAAGGGGGAACACGGCAGCTTCCCCATCAGATTCTGTCCGGTATGCGGGCGAGAACTGAATAATGGCACCGAATAACGGAAGGAGTGAAAGATAATGAAACCGCCCATCTACGAGCCAAAGGGCGCGGCAAAGGAATACGCTATTTATATCCACACTTTTCCAAACGGAAAGAAATACGTTGGTATTTCCTCCGACATTAAGCGGCGGTTTCGTAACGGTAAAGGATACGCAAACCAACCCATAATGATGCACGCCATTGACAAGTATGGGTGGAGTAGCGTGTCTACCGAAATAATTCAGAATGGTCTTTCGGAGGAAGATGCCAAAAAGGAGGAAATCCGGCTCATTTCAGAAATGAATACCACCGATCAAAGATACGGATACAATCAGACGCTTGGTGGAGAAGGGGCAAACGGGCGGCAGGTTTCCGAGGAGAACAAACGAAGAACCGGGGAACGTATGTCCAAAATACACAAAGGCGTTCCCCTGTCTGAAAACCATAAGAAAAAGATAGCCGATACCTTGAATGGAAGAATACCAAACATTAGCGAGGACGGTAGGCGGCGAATCATAGAATCCAATAGAACAAGAACGTATTCTCCAGAGACCAGAAAGAAAATGAGCGAGAACACCAAGCGTGGTATGCAGGACAAAAACATGAGCGAGTATTTGTCGAAGAAATGGAACGATAACAAGGAAGAACGAAAAGCCAAGCTCCGGATTACCATGTACGAGCGGTATGGAATCGTACCAAAGAAGTACGATTTGCGAGAGGATATAGTTCGGTTTGGCTTGGATAAGTCCAAGTATCCAGAGTTATTTGGAAACAAGGAGATGGAGAAATGAGCGCGAGAAAGAAAACGGAGAAGCCTGCGGAGCAGAAGTACACCATCACCCTGAACGAGCGGCAGCTCCGGCTGTTACAGAATGTATGTGAGAAGTGGGCTCGGATGTGCATAGGCCAGACGTGGGACATGGCGGAAGACCTGGCTTGGCTGAACTATGAATACAAGCCGGACGACCCGGAGTTCGACCGGCGCATCCTTCGGCGCGACGCCTGCCGTGAACTGCTCGATCTGGCAATGCGGGCGGCGTCCGGCGGAAATGGAGAGCACTTTCAAAAGACAGAGGAAGTAATGATCGCGTTCGATATGTACTCGGTCATCCGCAACTTCTTCTGGCACCAGCTCCCGGAGGACAAGCGGGAAAGCTGGACGGTTGACGCCGACCCAGTTTACATTTGGGGGCCGGAGCCGAAGATCGAGGTGGAGAAGGGGGTGATGCCCCGTGACTCCGGGAACGACGGAGATTAAATTCCCACTTGAGTAGATACGGGGCGGAGGCGCAGGTTTGGCACAAAGATCGACAGTGCCGCCAGCAATCCGCCCCGAATCTTACGAGGTCACAATGCGCGTGATATGCTTGGATTGCCAAAGCGATGCAGTTCCCGCCGATGATCGGCTGGATACTGAAATACACAGGAAAGGAGTGAAACAACATGGAAAAGAGCATCCTTGAAATGGCTCGCGGCGCAATTACGGAACGTGTTGACTATGAGATGGGCCGCGTCCTGCAAAACATTCTCGACCCGAACACGAAAGCTTCGGCAAAGAGGAAAATCACGCTGACGGTGGAGTTCCTGCCTGACGACGAGCGCCAGACCATCAGCGTCAGCGTTACGGCAAAGAGCGTTCTTCAGCCTACCGTCCCTGTGAAGACGGCACTGTACGCCAGCCAGGGGAGCTACGGAGATTTCTCCGTGGTGGAAATGACCCCGCAGATTCCGGGGCAGGCCAGCTTCGACGGAGACGAACAGGAACCGGCACCGATCCTTCGGATTGCCAAGTAAGGAGGTAACAACAGATGATGCTGAAAGAAGCAATAGAAAAAATCGAGGAAATGAGCAGCCCGCTGGTCTATACGGAGGACGGCCATACCTACGTTCTTTACACCGATCACACCGAGGAACTGCGCCCGACCGTTGACACCCCAGCGACGGTGCGGCTCAACAGCCTGGACGCACTGGTGCAGCTCGTGAAGAAAGAGCAGCAGAGCCGTCAGATTTTCGTTTCCGTCATCGGCCACGACGAGGTTGACGTATATGACTCCCCCAGTGAAGACTCCAGATGGAAGCGGAACATCCTGTATAACGCCAGAGCCATTGACATCCCCGGCTGGGAGCCGGAGGTGCAGATGGGATTCGACCAGGCAGCCGTGGCGCTGATGACCCGGTTCCAGGACGGCGGCGACCGCGAGTACACGCTCCAGCTCCTGAGCCAGATCACCACCGGTGCGAAGGTGACGTACACGGACAATGGAATCGCTTCCACCATCGTGACGCAGAAAGGCGCGGCGCTGGCGCAGAACACGACGATCAAGCCGCTGGTCAAGCTTCGCCCCTACCGCACTTTCCAGGAGATCGAGCAGCCGGAGGGCATCTTCCTGATCCGTATTTCCGAGCGCGGCATCACGTTCCGGGAAGCGGACGGCGGCATGTGGAAGCTGACCGCCAGGAACACCGCAAAGGCATGGCTTCAGGAGCAGCTTCAGGACATGCCGAACGTAACCGTGATGCTGTAAGACATCGCTGACTGCCGGGAATAGACCGGCACCATGCCGGACGAGGACGAGCGCAAGCCACAGGAGCGATACGCTGCAAGGGTTCGATTCCCTGGTCCGGCACCAGAGGTTCCGCAAGGTATAAGAGCCGGGGATAAGACCTCTCCCTGGACGGTGGGCAAACCGTGATTAAACCCGTTTTTTCTCCCTCCTCTGACAAGGGGGCCTCCCGGATGACTCGGACACGCCGGGGACAAAGGAAAGAGCCGGGTGCGCATGGGGCTACGGGGAACGCTCAGAAACCATGCAAGAAATGTGAGCGCCGGAGGGTGTGTCTCCTGACCACACGACAATCGGAATAGACCAATGGACAGCCGGGAAAGACCGGCATTATGCCGGGGTAGCTCAGTCGGTAGAGCTTTACAGCGAGAAGGGATATTGCTGTTGAATGCCCTTGGTCGTGGGTTCGAGTCCCACCCCCGGTACAAACCCCGCAAGCGGTGGAGGAAGCGCGAGAAGCTGGATTCGTGTCTGCTATCCGGATAGCGGCGGCTTGGTAAGCCGCGAAACGCACGAGGGTCGGTGATAAGGCCAAGCGCGGCGGGGTTCCAAAGCCAATATTCCAGCCAAGCGCCGATGCAATATGTGCAGTCCCGGACGGACGAGCCGGGTGAGTGTCGGAGAAACGCAGGTTGGTTACGAAACGAAACCGACAGGAGTAGTGTAAAACGGCAATTCGGGTGGCAGCACGGAACAGACGGCAACAGTGGAGTCCACGCGGGACGGTCCCGCGAAGGTGTGCGAGAGTGGTTCGAGTCCGCTTGTCTCCTGGTTCGACTCCGGGGGGCGCATGGACTGCAATATCACCTTCCTCCATTTTTGCGCGGGTGTAGTTCAGAGGTAGAACACCAGCCCTCCAAGCTGGGAGCGCCGGTTCAAATCCGGTCACTCGCTCCACGCCCTATATGCTGCGCCTACACAAAGCGGCCACCCCCCATTTCACCGGTCGGGGCGCAGAAGGGCTTCACCGTGCGGGAGCGCACAATCCCGGCGGATGATGAATAGTGGGCTGGCTCCGGCCTGAGAAGAAACGGATGCGACCTGTGCGGGCGCAGGGCTGAAAAGTTCCGTGGTAGCGGCGGAGGCTTTGGGAGCCTCAACCAAAGGTGAGGACGTGGCGTGGCGACGCGGGCCAACTCGTGAGTGCCCTGGCGTGGTGTAGGGTTACGGCTACCGTTCCTCCGCCGATATTGTGAGACACGGGGATGTCGCCAAGCGGTAAGGCATCTGGCTTTGAACCAGTTACTCGCAGGTCCGAATCCTGCCATCCCTGCCAATAAACGAAGGAGAGAAGCAACAATGCCTGAGAAACTTCCCGGAGCCAAAGACGACAAAGGAAAGCTCCAAATGAGCATCGTGCCGCCGGAGATCATCACCGCGATTGCGGAGGTGAGACGGTACGGACTGCAAAAATACGCGGACCCCCTTAACTGGCAGCGGCTTGACCCGTCGATGCTCCACGAAGCCCTCCTGCGCCATTGCGTAGCTTTATGGACGGACTGGACAGCCAAAGACCCGGAGAGCGGCCTGCCGCACCTGTGGCACTTAGCGACGAACGCCGCGTTCCTGTGCTGGTTCTTGAAGGAACAGATGGGCAGGCGCACGGTGGAATTGGAACTTGACCAGGAAGCTGTTCACGAAGCCTTTAAGAATTTTCAAAAAATCGTTGAACCGGAGAAGGGCGATGGATGACGAATCCGAACTCCAGAACGGAGAAGAAACCGTCGAAGTCAATCTCTATGAAGAAGTAGAACTTCATACCAACTGCACGGTGCAGATACTGCGCAACGTGCTGACCGGAGAACTGAGCATAGGGTGGTGGGAGAACGATGAACTATAACGACTTCATAAAAACAAAAGAGATAAAGTCAATATCCTGCGGGTTTGAGCCTACACGAAGAAACCCTCTGCTCTTTGACTGGCAGAACGATATCGTGCGGTGGGCGCTCCTGAAAGGTAAATCCGCAATCTTTGCGGACTGTGGCCTTGGGAAGACCGCCATGCAGCTCCAATGGGGACAGCAGGTAGTTGAGCATACGGGGAAGCCGGTTCTTGTCTGCGCACCGCTGGCCGTGGCGCGGCAGACATCCAAAGAGGGTGAAAAGTTTGGAATCGGCGTGACGGTGTGCCGGACACAGAAAGACGTTAAAAGTGGTGTCAACGTCACCAACTATGAAATGCTGGAACACTTCGACGCAGATGCTTTTTCCGGCGTGATTCTGGACGAAAGCTCAATCCTCAAAGATTCGACGAGCGCCACCAGAAGGATGCTGACCAACAAGTTCCGCCATACTCCCTACAAGCTGTGTTGCACCGCAACGCCCAGCCCGAACGACTACATGGAACTCGGAACACACGCTGACTTCCTAAACATCATGACGCAGCCGGAAATGCTTTCCACGTTCTTCTGCCATGACGGAGGCAACACGTCGAAGTGGAGGCTGAAAGGTCACGCTGAGCAGAAGTTCTTTGCGTGGGTAGCATCCTGGGCCTGCTGCATGACTACCCCGGAAGACCTTGGATATGACGGAAGCGCATTTGTTCTTCCTGAGTTGAGAATCAAAGAGATCGTTGCAAAGTCTGACGAAATGAGTGACCGAGACGGACAGCTCATGTTCTTCTGCGAGACCGCACAGACCTTGAACGAACGCCGCGACGCTCGAAGGAACAGTCTTAAAGATCGCGTTCGTGAAGCCTCGATAATCGCCAACAAAACCGATGAACAGGTACTTGTATGGTGCGACCTGAACGCAGAGAGCGAAGCCTTAACGGAAGCAATCAACGGAGCCGTTGAAGTCAAGGGGAGCCAGACCCCGGATTACAAGGAAAAAGCCATGAACGGTTTTACCTCCGGTGAAAACCGCGTATTGGTAAGCAAGCCCAGCATTGCCGGGTGGGGAATGAACTGGCAGCAATGCAACACCATGATCTTCGTGGGTCTCTCGGACAGCTTCGAGGCATACTATCAGGCGGTCCGCCGATGCTGGCGGTTCGGTCAACACCGCCCAGTGACGGTATATATCATCACAAGCGAAGCCGAAGGTGCGGTCAAGCAGAACATCGAACGCAAGCAGAAAGACGCACAACGCATGACCCGTGAGCTTGTGCAGTACACCAAAGAAATCCTCAAAGCGGAGATCCACCACACCGTCAGGATGACGGAATCCTATATCACCACTGAAATGATGGAGGTGCCACAATGGGCAATATCGGCGTGATAGATCAGGCAATAGGAGAACGCTATGCCTTATATAACGGTGACAGCGCAGAACTCCTGAAAGGGCTTGGGGACAACAGCATCCACTACTCCATATTCTCCCCACCGTTTGCCAGCCTTTACACTTACAGCAACAGTGAGAGGGACCTTGGGAACTGCCGGACGACTGAGGAATTTTACACGCAGTTCAAATACATCGTTGAAGACCTCTACCGCGTCCTGATTCCCGGACGGTTGATTTCTTTTCACTGCATGGACCTTCCTCTCAGCAAGGAACGTGACGGCGTGATCGGCCTCCGCGATTTCAGGGGGGAACTTATCCGGTTGTTTGAATCCTGCGGATTCATACTCCATAGCCAGGTCTGCATCTGGAAAGACCCCGTAACGGCCATGCAGCGGACAAAGGCCATCGGACTCCTTCACAAGCAGCTCAAAAAGGATAGCTGTATGTCCCGCCAGGGAATCCCGGATTACCTGGTGACGATGCGGAAGCCTGGAGAAAACCCGGAACCTGTTACCCATACCAACGATTCTTTCCCTGTTGCTGTATGGCAGAAGTATGCCAGCCCGATCTGGACGGATATCAACCCGTCAGACACCTTGCAGCACACGTCGGCCAGAGACGAAAAGGATGAACGGCATATCTGCCCGCTCCAGTTGACGGTCATCCGCCGTGCGCTAAACCTCTGGACGAATCCCGGTGACATCGTTCTGACGCCGTTTCTCGGAATCGGCAGCGAATCTTATGTGGCGTTGGAAATGGGACGCAGGACCATCGGCATTGAGTTGAAGCCCAGCTACTTCCAGCAGGCGGTAAAGAACTGCGCCAGTGTCGTCGCTATGGAACAGCCTACGCTTTGGTGACGGGAGGTCGATACCGATGCCGGTTGATATGGACAGAGAAGACGTGCTGAAGCTGCGGTACGCGGCGCTGCCAGACGACGGCGTGATCTACGGGACGATGTACGGCATGGACCACCATAAGGACGAAATCATGGGAATTCCTAAGAGGGATCTGTTTGTCGCACAACAATCTCAGGACTCGCTAATCTACATTTGGGGTATGCCTGGACCGGACTATAACCGATACTTCTTCAAGGACTACGGAAAGACCTGGGCGTTCTCGATGGAAGACTTCACGGATTAGGGGTGACGACCGATGCCGGTTGACGAATACTGCAAAGGCTGTGCTTACCTCGGAACGAACTCTATGGGGAAGTGCTGCGACTACAACTATGTTACCGGGAAAACCCGTGGATGCCCAGCCGGAGAAGGATGTACGAAGCGTGAGTACGGAACGCGGCGGAAATATAGCATGACGCTCACGACTGCAAAGAACGCAGAGAACTCCAAAAAGGCAACCATAGCTTCCAAGAAGATGGGCAGGCCGAGAAAAGAACTTCCGCTTGACGTGAAGCCCTATGACCGGGAACGCATCCGCAGGCGGATGGCTTCGGAAGCATATAAGGCCAAAGCGCAGGGCAGGCAAAGGGCGGCAATCCTCGAATACAAAATTAAGAACAACGCCACATACGCGGATATCTCTTCCTTGATCGGCATCCACGAATCTACGGTGCAAAAGTGGTGCAACGAGTACAAGCCTGCCAACTGGGAACTGCTTGCGAAGATAGGCATCCAGCGTCCAGAAGGGTTGTGATAACGACATGGCAAGACGAAGCTACGAACTGATAGAATGTCCCTCCTGTGGGGCCAAGGGTCAGGAGAAGAACGTATATAAACCGTTCCCGCACGGGTGGGTAGGCTGCAAGAATTGTCGTATCTATCATCCCTGGGTCAACGGAGGAAAGATGCAGGCGGTCCGGGACTGGAACTCAAGAGTTGGGGGAATACGAGATGAAGTACAAACCTTATAGTGAACTGATATGGGCAGATGACAGCCAACTGACGGACGAAGAGATTAACCGTAAACGGTTTTGCGAATCAATTCCTGATTCCGTCGTGTCGGCGCTGGCCGTCCGTGCCGATAATATTGCGAAGGAAGTGAAGCGTCTCGAAAAGGAACGTGACGAAATCATCGACTTCGTTAATGGGTGCTACTGGCACTATTTCCTGAACAACTACGACTGGCATGAACTCCCGCGTCCGTTCGAGAGCAATATGACAAAGGATGGTGACGCCGAATGAGCATCTACGTTCCGCAATACACCGAAGTCCCGACATCAGAAATGCCAAACTGCTTGTGCGGGGATAAAGGTCGAGTCCGTAACGAGCGCGAGTGCGTCCGGAGAGGCGGATGCCGTGGCTGCGGCTTCGACTGCGACGAACACATGAGGAGGCTGGAAATTCTACGGGGAAATGGCATGAAGCTCATTACTGCCGCCAGAAGGGCAGACCTGTTGCGAGACTGGGGAATAAACCCTAACTTCGAGATATTCGGGTTGAGGGTAGGAACAAAGAAAGCAAAAAAGGAAGGGACTGGTTAATTCCAGCCCCTTCCTTTTCTACTCTACACGTGCTACAATTCAACAGGACATAAACAGCATATTTCACACCAAAAAACCCACCAAATGCCGAAATCCACCAAGAAATCCACCAAGAAATGTATCTTAAATGTCTAAGAATGTCCGATTATGTAACGTGCAAAAACGCGCATTTGAGAGTGTTAAAGCAAAGAAAAAGTACCGGATTTTCTGCAAATCATCAGAAAACACGGCACTAATTCCTTTGAAATGTTACGCCCCGCACATGCCGTGTGAACCCTCTTATAACCTGCACGAAATGCAGGAAGAAAGCACGATATAGCTACGTCTACGCTATCTTCACACCAAAAATTACACCAAATCCACCAATAACCTGCGCTCGTGCAGGGGTAGTTGACGAGTCTATTTGGCTTTGTTAAAATACTCGTCTATCTTCTTGTTGGCCTCGTCACGCTTGGCATCCCGCAGATGGGTATATATCCCCATCGTGGTCGAAGCGTTCTTGTGGCCGAGCTGGGCTTGCGCCGCAAGCACCGGAACGTCCGCCTCGTACATGGCAGTGGCATAGTAGTGTCGGAGCTGGTGACTCGTGATGTTGTGACCGATGGCCTCGCAATACTTCTGCCAGCGGTAAATGAAGTTGCCCTTATTCATATAGTTTTTTCCATCGGGACCGGGGAACACCGGCCCCGATTTCTTTTTTGGCAAAAGCTTGTCCAGGGCTTCCGGGTAATATACGTCACGGATACCGGCTGCCGTCTTTGGCTCTTTGACTTCCGGGAAGTTCGGAACGAACTGCAAAGACCGACGCACATGGATGACCCGGTTCTTGCGGTCTATGTCTTCATATTTGAGAGCCAGCGCTTCGCCGCGGCGCAGCCCGGTGTAGAGAAGGGTAAGAGCATACAACCCCATCTCTTCTTTCTGAGATGCAAGCACAGCGGCGAGGGCGGCATCCTCCGGCACTTCCCGTCGCTTCTGCGTTAAACCCTTCGGAACAGAAAGCACGGTAGAAGGATCTACATCCAGCTTCCCCAGCAGGACCGCCCGCTGGCAGACAAGGCGGATCACGGTAAGGTGAAGCTGTACGTTTCTCCGGCTGTACTTCTGCCTAGCCATTCTCCCAAGAAAGTTCTGCAACTCCAGTGGCTTGATCTCGTCTGCGGGGATATCCCCGAACTCGTCTTTCAGACGACGGCATGGAGCGGCATACGTCTCCGCCGTCTTGAACGCGGATTCAGCATCGTGCTCTGCCTGCCACTCGTCAATCAGCAGACCGAAGGTTATCGGCTTGGGCTTCCTTAATTCCTCCAGCCTTTCAAATAGCTTCTTCGGATCGGTGGAACTGACGGTGCGCCATTTCCCGGACGAATCCTTATACTTTGCCTGATAGCTTCCGTCCTTTCGCTTCGTGAAAAGCTTGGCGTAGTTCAAAATATCCTCCTGACAGAAAACAGACGCATTTGCGACTGTCCGTTAAAATGGACACATATACGTGCTATACTCGAAATGAGAGATAAAAAGAAAATGGATAGACGAATTTCGAGATAATCCGACACCGTAGCGTAGTACAGTAAACCAAAAGGAGGGATAATCAATGGAACCAGTAATCAATCTTGAGACGGTGGCTGCTGATTTTCAAGCAATGACACCAGAAGCGCAATCGTTTGTGATGCGGCTGATCCGGTATTGCGGTAAAGCTCGACAATCCGGGCAAGACCCTTCTGATCTTCTTCTGGAAGTGACGAGAACGCTCGAAGAAAATCATTGATATTTACAGGCATTTCCTTTCGCCCGTTGCCGGTCTCGGTAACGGGCATTTTTGCTGCGGAGATCGCAAGCTTCTGATCTTCAACAGAATCACGCAGAACGTCAATCAAACCGCCAAGCTCGTCACGCTTATCAGGGTTGGTTTCTTTGTCGTATGCCTTTTCCGCCTCCTTTAATTGATACTCTGTTCCGAGAAGATAGGACTCCGGAGTGGAGCCGAGAAGGTAATCCACGGTGACGCCAAAATGTTCGGCGATCTTCATAAGCGTAGAAGACTCAGGCACAGCCTGGGTCTTTTTCCATTTTGTAACGGTTGAATTACTCAATCCACAGGCTTTTGCAACGGCGCTCTTGGACTCTCCGTTCTTCTCACACAGCGCACCGAATATATGCAAAAACACCAAAATACACCTCCAATTTTGTGCAGAAAGTAGAACCTAACCAAAATAAGATTTTTGGCTTGCAATTCTTACCAAGGTTAGTATAATGGAGGGGAAAGTTGATTTCGGTAAGAAGTCAGCCGGACATGGTTAGGCCGCTGGGTCTGGATTTAGTTAGTGGCATAGCTATTCTAACCCAGCACCTAACCAAAGTCAAGTGCCAATGTAGGAAGGAGGTAAGAAATATTATGCCTGAACAGTGGACCGGCGAACTTATCGGAGAAATCCATAACGCCGGATTCAAGATCAAGGAAGTGGCCGCAGAAGCAAAGATCAACCCCAAGTATGTAAGCCAGGTCCTTCACGGAAAGGCGGTTTCTCCCAACGTGGAAGCAAAAATGAAAGAGGCTTTGGAAAGGCTGAAACAGCGCAATGCGACAGAAAGCCGAGGGGAGGAGCCGAAGTGAGATTCCGGGATATCTATGAAGGAAAAATCAGGGTTTACGAGAACGGTGCGGTTTTTCGCCTGGTTGGGAATACGGAATGTACTCCAACAATCACAGACACAGCGGGTTACGCAACGGTAAAGATGCCTGACAAAAGCCGTATGGTTCATCGCCTGGTAGCCGAGGCATTTATTCCAAATCCAGAGAACAAGCCAATGGTAAACCACAAAGACGGAAACAAGAGAAACAATAACGTATCCAACCTTGAGTGGGTTACAGCAAAGGAAAACTCAGCCCACGCATGGTCATACGGACTGCGACCAAGAAAATATACCAAGCGGGATCATTCTTCTGACAATGGAAATAAAGTCTACAAGAATGTCATGGCGCTGTGCCGCGAAAGGAACATCCGCGTAGCCCGACTTGAAAAAGAGGCCGGCCTTGGAAACGGCACGGTAAGAGGCTGGGAGAACTCCGCTCCGAGCATTACTACGCTTCAGAAGGTCGCCGATTACTTCGGAGTTACGATTGACTTCCTTCTGAGCGGAAGAAAGGCGGGTGCCGCTGATGGCTCGTGAACATCCTGATTTCAGAGAAACGCTGGCACGGCTGGACGAGACATTCCCCGGACGGGAACTGCTGACACGCGAGGAAATCGCAGCGTTCCTCGGCGTTAACCCACGAACCGTGAAGCGCCGGTACGATTTCCCGGCAGGGCGCGTCACAAAGACGGCGATAGCAAGGGCGGTGGCGCAATGAGCGACAAGGAAGAACGCATCATAGATGCCATCATCTGCGGCGGCGTGTGGGGGCTGCTCCTGTTTGCGGCGGTGATGATTATTCGCGGGGCGGTGATGCTGGGGTGAGTGCCTTTATTCCCTTTACCCCGGAGGAACTGACGGAACTGGCAGCGTTCGATGCGGAAGTGGAAGAACAGCACGACTACGACCCTTCCGAAGTGGAAGCCGCCCGACTCCGAGACCAAAGCATCCTCGACGAGCGAGCCGAACCGAAGCGGTTGCGGAAGCGGAAAGCGGACCGAGAATACTACCGGAAGAACAAAGAGCGCATTGTTGCGAGGAACTGTGAGTATGCTGCAGCCCACGCGGATGAAATCAAGGCATACAGGCAGCGATACTTCGCCGAACACAAACCGGACATTTTGGAGCGCCGGAAAGCCTACGCAGACGCCAACCGGGAATCCATCGCAGAATACCAGCGGCAATACCACATCGACCACAAGGACGAACACAATGCCTACTCTCGCCAGTACACCAAAGACCACCGGGAAGAAAACAACGCGAGAAGCGCGGCTTGGCGGAAAGCCAACCCTGAACGTAGCAAGGCAATCAAACGCGCCTGGTGGGAGAAGCACAAGGACGAGATCAACGCCAAGCGGCGCGAGAAACACGCGGCGAAGAAGTTGGAGGCGACAGCATGACCGACAAAGAGCGCGTCCTGAAGTATATGGAGGAGCACGGGAGCATTACCCCGTGGGAAGCCATAACGGAATTTGGGTGTACCCGTTTGGGTGCTCGAATTTGGGATTTGAAAAGGGATGGTCACTCCATCACTTCCAAGCTGGAAACCGGGGTGGACCGTCACGGCGATCCAACGCGGTACGCAAGATACACCCTGAACAAATGAAAAAAGCCGCCCGGACGGTGGCACGTCCGAAACGGCTATGAGGCGAAAGGTCTGACCCCTTCGCCTCCATGATAACACAAATGGAGGAAGAACTCAATGGGAAAAATGCACATCAGGATCACCACGCTGGAAGGTATGCTGGGGACTTCCCCAGCGAACGCGGAAGTCTACGCCGACTTTATCGGCAAGAACGCGCCGGACGCCGCTACGCTGACGGAAGAGATCGAAGTGCTTGGCACCGATGCCGTGAAAGAGAAGGGACGCACGGTGTTCCCCCGGTTGGAGGACGGCACCCCCTTCGTGTACGACTACCAGATCAAGGGCTTCTTCAAGGACGCCTGTTCCATGCTGGCCCGTCTTTCCAAGAAAGAGGACATCGTGGATGACAAGGGCAAGAAGAAGTCTACAAAAAAGGCTTCCAACGAAAGCGGCAAGCTGACCGCGTACAAGAAGATCATCGACGGTCTGATCTTCGTCCAGCCCCGGAAAATCCCCATCGCCTTTGACGGAGAAATGCTGGACTGCCAGCGCCCCCTGCGGGCGCAGACCATGCAGGGTGAGCGCGTCAGCCTCGCCAGCAGCGACGAAGTTCCTGCGGGTGCGGTGCTTACCTTTGACGTGGTATGCCTCGATGAAAGCCACAAGGCGGCTGTCCGGGAATGGCTGGACTACGGTATCCTGCGTGGTCTCGGCCAGTGGCGCAACTCCGGCAAAGGCCGCTTTGAATGGGAGGAACTGGACGACAACGGTAAGGTTGTCGGTGGCAACAAGGCATAAGAATCGCCTCGCGTAGAACCGCAGCACCACGCAAGGGAGAAGCACAGGTCTGAGTTGCCGGGGGCATTGCAACAATAATCCATGCATCGGAAAGGATTGGAGCGGCCTAGCAAGGCTTTTCCATGCATTGCGTTGCGTCGCTTTGCGTTGCAATGGCATGGCTTGGCTCAGCGAGGAACGGCAACGGATGGGCACTGCGGGGACGGGCACCGCTCCGCTAAGGCAAAGATATGTTCTGCTTAGAACGGCAAGGGAATGGACTTGCACCGCTCAGCAATGCAACGGCACCGAAGAGCCAGACGATGCGTAGAGAAGCAGCGGCGGAGCATGGTAGTGCGTAGCGTGTAACGGCAACGGCAAAGCACGGATAGGCAAAGCGTAGGAAAGGCATCGTTACGTTCTGCCATGAGTGGCAGCGGAACAGCGATGTTTAGCCACGCAAAGCAACGGCGAAGAGGAGCGTGGATTTGCCCCGACTGGTACAGCAATGGCAATGCGCAGACTCGCTGTGCTTCGAGAAGCAACGCAGGGGAACAGCAACGAGAAGCAACGCAGGGGAACAGCAAAGCATGGACCACACGGAAAAGTAACGGAAAAGCGGGGCTGAGCCTTACCTGGCTGGGCAATGAATCAGAAAGGAACAACTCATGGCACTACAGCGAATCAGTTACCCGGATCGGGCATCCTGGCTGGCGGGACGCTCGGAACGGGGGATCGGGGCCAGCGAAGCGGCGGCGGTCTGCGGGATGTCCCCGTGGACGACAAAGAACGAACTTTGGGAACTCAAGCGAGGAATCCGCAAGGCCAAGGACATTTCCGACAATGCGGAAGTGCAGCGCGGGGTGAACATGGAGGGAGCGGTGCGAAACTTCTTTGCGGCCCTTCACCCCGGAAAAATCGTATATCACCCCTTCGACATTTTGTATCAGGAAGATCGCCCCTGGCTGTTTGCGACACTGGACGGCGAATTCTTTCCCGATGATGGAAAGACGGGAATTTTGGAAGTCAAGACGGCCAGCCCAAATGGGAAAGCGTCGTGGGCAGAGTGGGACGGAAAAGCGCCGAATCACTACTATGCCCAAATCTGCCATCAGCTTTTGGCAACCGGCTTTGACTTCGCCATCCTGCAAGCAGCCCTTTGGACGCGGAGCGGAGACATTATCCTGCGGGAATACCGCTATGAACGCGCAGACTGCGAAGAAGACATGGCTTGGCTGCTTCAGCAAGAGGAAGAATTTTGGGAATCGGTACAGACCGGGAAGCGCCCCGGAGCACCGATTCGGTTTTGAAGAAAGGAAGGAAAAGAATGAATCAGTATGACGGATTCGAGTACGTCGAGGTCAAGTACACGGCCAGCGACGGCGTTACCACGGGAAAGACCTATACCTACAAGACGAAGCTGAACCTGCGGCTGGGGCAGAAGGTCTATGCCCCCACCTACAAGAGCGACCGGAGTGAGGCCGTTGTTGTGGCGGTGAACTGCCCGGAACCTGGCTTCAAGTGCAAGGAAATCCTCGAGGTCATGCCGGAAACGGAGGGCGAAGATGCCTGATTTGGAATTCAAGCTGATTACGCCGCTGGACGCGGTGAAGTCGCTGGTCCTTGAGGCAAACTTCGACGAAGTGGAAGCCCAGCTCCGGGAGCTGATGCAGCCTTACGAGAAGCTGGTCCTCCGCGAGGAAGACATCAGCGAAGGGAAAAACACGCTTGCCAGAATTCGCAAGGTTGAAAAGACCATCGACGACTACAGAAAGGCAATCAAAAAGGACTTCTCCGCTCCGCTGGCGGCATTCGAGGAAAAGTGCAAGGCACTCACCGCCGTCTGCTACGAGAGCGAAACCAACCTCAGCGAGCAGATCAACAAATACGCCGAGCAGCGCAAGGCGGAGAAGCTGTCCGGTCTGCGGGCTTTCTTCGATGAAAACATCGGATCGCTTGCCCCTTATCTGTCCTTCGAGCAGGTGTAGAACCCCAAGTGGGGGAACGTCACCTATACCGTGGAGCAGGCCCAGCAGGAAATTG
>Ga0310786_10000217_pt1 | contig 98720 bp, 102 predicted proteins | sample AusTroGonzalo_MG_FD_203881 | JGI IMG/M metagenome (GOLD analysis project Ga0310786, IMG submission 203881) | Bovine rumen microbial communities from tropical cattle in Woodstock, Queensland, Australia - Gonzalo_03 (v2) (version 2) | ecosystem: Host-associated > Mammals > Digestive system >... | reverse complement strand
TTCCTACCAGAGTTGAGAGATATACGGTTAACCGTTCTCCTCATATCGATAAAAAGTCCCGTGAGCAATTTGAAATTCGTACTCATAAAAGAGTGTTGGATATTGTCGATCCGACTCCGCAAACGGTCGATGCTTTGATGAAGCTCGATCTTGCGGCCGGTGTCGATGTGGAAATTAAACTTTAAGGATAAACATTATGCGTTCAGGTATGATAGCAGAAAAGGTGGGCATGACCCGTATTTTTAAGGCCGACGGAACTCACGTTCCCGTTACGGTTTTGAAAATAGACGGGCAGCAGGTCGTATCCGTAAAAACTAAAGAAAAAGACGGATATACCGCTGTACAGTTAGGTTTTGGCGTTGCTAAACCTAAGAATATTGCTAAGCCCCAGCGCGGTCTTTTTGCGAAAGCTAAGGTCGAGCCAAAGAAAGAACTCATTGAATTCAGAGTTTCGGAAGATTGTCTTCTTCCCGTAGGTGCAGAGCTTTCCGCCAACCACTTTGTGGTCGGGCAGTTTGTCGATGTTGCCGGCGTTACTCTCGGACACGGATTTTCCGGTGCGATGAAAAGATGGAACTTCAGAGGGTTGGAAGATTCTCACGGTGTTTCCGTTTCTCATCGTTCTCATGGTTCGACAGGTCAATGTCAAGACCCCGGTCGTGTGTTCCCCGGTAAGAAAATGGCCGGACATGACGGTGCGGAAAATGTAACGGTACAAAACTTGGAAGTCGTTGCGACAGACGAGGGCAGAGGGCTTATTATGGTTAAAGGCGGAGTTCCCGGCTTTGACGGCTCGATTGTTACGGTTTCCGATGCAAAAAAGAAAAAAGTTCCCAGCAACGTTCCCATGCCTGCCGGACTTAAAAGCGGTAAGGTAGAGGAAGCCGAGGCTAAGGAGCCTGTTCAAGAAACCAAGCCTGAGGGAGAGGTTGTTAATGCCGCCCCCGAAGCTGCAGAGAATAAGGAATAACGGCGATGAAATACGACGTTATAGATTTAGATAATAAGAAAGTTTCTTCGGTAGATTTATCCGATGATATTTTCAAAGCAGAAGTCCGCGAGGATATCATTGCAAGAGTGATTGATTGGCAGCTTGCTTGCCGTCGTCAGGGAACTCATGCAACAAAAGATATTTCCGGAGTCAGCGGAACAACTAAGAAACCGTTTAAGCAAAAAGGAACGGGTAATGCTCGTCAGGGTTCTTTGCGTTCTCCTCAATTCAGAGGCGGTGCGACCATCTTTGGACCTGTTGTGCGTTCTCACGCTTACAACTTGCCCAAGAAAATCAGAGCAATGGGGCTTAAGTCCGCTCTTTCCGAAAAGGTTGCAAACGGTAAGTTGTTTATTCTTGATTCAGTTGAAATCGCTAAGCCGAAAACTAAGGATTTGTCCGCAAAAATCGCTAAGATGAACTGGGGAAAGACTTTGGTTATCGATATGCCTGAGGAGAGCGTTAACTTCGCTCTTGCTTCTTCCAATATCGTGGGTTTAGACGTTTTACCGCCCGAGGGTGCCAATGTCTATGATATTGCAAAGCGCGATACGTTGGTAATTACCAAGTCGGCATTAGAGAAGTTGGAGGCTCGCTTTAAATGAAAAAGACAGATGAAGCGAAAAAAGTAGTGACCGCCGAAATGTGTGATATTTTGGTGCGTCCTGTCATTACAGAAAAAGCTTTACAAGGATCCGAAGCAGGGCATGTTACCTTTGAAGTTCCTTTGAACGCGACAAAGACTGAAGTCAAGGCCGCCGTGGAAGCTTTGTTTAATGTAAAAGTAAAGTCCGTAAATACGGTGCGCCAAGTTGGTAAACAAAAGCGTTTCCGTGGTAAGCTGGGCGTAAGAAGCGATTATAAGCGCGCTATCGTCAGCCTTGCCAAAGGATATAACATTGATATTACAGCGGGGATTTAATCATGGCACTTAAGAAATATAAACCAGTTACCCCAAACCTTCGTCATTTGGTTTCCGTTGACAGAAGTGAATTGCATAAAGGTAAGCCTGTTAAGGAATTAACAGAGGGGCTTAAAGGCACTGGCGGAAGAAATAATCACGGTCGTATTACATCGCGTCGTATGGGCGGCGGTGTGAAGCGTCGTTACCGCATAGTGGATTTTAAGCGCAGAAAATTTGATATGCCGGCTACGGTTGAGCGTTTGGAATATGATCCTAACCGCACGGCATTTTTAGCACTTATTAAGTACGAAGACGGTGAACTTTCTTATATCATTGCTCCGCAAAGACTTAAAGCGGGTGATGTTGTCGTTGCAGGTGAGCGGACCGATGTAAAGCTCGGTAACGCAATGCAGCTTAAGAATATGCCCGTTGGTACTATCGTACATAATGTCGAGCTTAACGCCGGTCGCGGTGGTCAGTTGGCGCGTAGTGCGGGTTGCTACGCTCAGCTTATCGGTAAAGACGGCGGATATGCTCAGCTGCGCCTTAACTCGGGTGAGTTAAGGTTGGTTAGAGGGGAATGCCTTGCCTCTATCGGCGCGGTTTCTAACCCCGATAATCAAAATACAAACATTGGTAGCGCCGGTCGTAATCGTTTGAGGGGCGTTCGTCCTTCCGTTCGCGGTGTTGCTATGAACCCAGTCGACCACCCGCATGGTGGTGGTGAGGGACGTTCCTCGGGCGGCAGACACCCAGTTACACCTTGGGGTAAATGCACCAAAGGAAAGAAAACTCGTAACAACAAGATGACAGACAGGCTCATTATGAGAACTCGTCATGTAGCGAAGAAAAAGAAAGGATAAATAATTGACTCGTTCAGTTTGGAAAGGACCTTTTGTTGACGGTTACCTTCTTACGAAAGCGGAGAAGGTAAAAGCGTCGGGTCGTAATGAAGTTATTAAAACTTGGTCAAGACGTTCAACCATTCTTCCCCAATTCGTAAGTTTGACCTTCGGCGTCTATAACGGACACAAGTTCATTCCCGTTTTGGTTACGGAGAATATGATCGGACACAAGTTTGGTGAATTTGCTCCTACCCGTACTTATTATGGTCACGGAGCAGACAAGAAAGCAAAGAAAGGCTAGAAAATGGTTAAAGAACAAGCAAAACAAGCTCTTGCCCGTAATCTTGCTATTCGCATCAGCCCGAGAAAGCTTAATTTGGTAGCGCAATCTATCAGGGGACTTAAGGTCGATGCTGCGGTTAATCAGCTTACTTTCTCTACTCGTCGTGTTTCCGGCGAAGTTTTGAAAGTGTTAGAAGCGGCTATTGCTAACGCCGAAAACAATATGGGTTTCGATGTTGACAGGCTGTATGTTTCGGAAGCGTACGTCGGAAAAGCTATGGTGATGAAGCGTTTCAGAGCCAGAGCCAGAGGTCGTTCGGGAAAAATCAAAAAGTTCTTTTCCAATTTGACGGTCATTGTTCGCGAAAAAGAAGATAAAGAGGAGAAAGTCTAAATGGGACAGAAAGTAAATCCAATCGGCTTACGTCTTGGAATTAACCGCACTTGGGACTCGAGATGGTTCGCTAAGAAGGGTGATTATGCCAAGCTTCTTCATCAGGATATACAAATCCGCAAGTTAATTGAGGAAAAGTTGGCTCAAGCCGGTGTAAGCAAAATTATTATTGAACGTCCCGCCCAAAAGGCAAGAGTGACTATTCACTCTGCTCGTCCCGGTATTGTTATCGGTAAGAAGGGTCAAGACATTGATAATTTGAAGAATGAACTGCAAAAGTTGGTCGGTTCGGAAGTAAGTCTTAACATTTTGGAAGTTAGGAAAGCCGAAACTGATGCTACGCTTATTGCAGACAGTATCGCGCAGCAATTAGAACGCCGTGTTTCCTTCCGCAGAGCTATGAAGCGCTCGGTACAATCCGCCTTAAGACTTGGTGCGGAAGGTATCAGAGTTAATTGCAGCGGGAGACTTGGCGGTGCTGAAATCGCCAGAATGGAATGGTACCGCGAAGGTCGCGTGCCTTTACATACTCTGCGCGCTGATATTGATTATGGAACATCTACTGCTTTTACAACTTACGGTACTTGCGGCGTCAAAGTGTGGGTTTTCAAAGGTGAAATCCTTGCTCACGATCCGATGGCTCAAGATAAGCGTATGAGTGAAGCTAGGTAATAGGAGAATATGAAAAATGCTTATGCCTAAAAGAACAAAACACCGTAAGGCCTTTAAGGGCAAAATACACGGAATGGCAAAAGGCGGTACCACTCTTAATTTCGGTACTTTCGGACTTAAGGCTTTGGAGCCGGAGCGCGTAACCGCCAGACAAATCGAGGCTGCTCGTCGCGCCGTATCTCGTGCTATGAAACGTCAGGGCCATTTGTGGATAAGAATTTTCCCGGATGTTCCCGTGTCAAAGCGTCCTCCTGAAGTTCGTCAGGGTAAAGGTAAGGGCGAGCCTGAGTATTGGGCTTGTAGAGTAAAACCCGGTCGTATCCTTTTCGAAATCGATGGTGTGACCGAAGCTGTGGCCAAAGAGGCTTTCTTGCTTGCAGCGGCAAAGTTGCCTATTAAGACAAGATTCGTTTCTTCGGCGGAGGAAGTTTAAAATGGTTAAGAAAATTGATGAAATTAGAGCTAAAAGCGATGATGCCCTTAACGAGCAAATCGTCACTTTGAAAAAAGAAGGTCTTAATTTGCGCTTTCAACAGGCCAGCGGTGAACTTGCCAATACTAACCGTCGCAGGATTGTAAGGCGCGAAGTTGCTATGATTAAAACAGTTTTGGGCGAGAGAGCCAGCGGCAAAGAAGTTAAAAAAGCCGCTCCCGCTCCCAAAGCTAAAACTGCAAAAAAAGCTAAGGAGAAATAGTGATGCCAAAGCGTATTCTTTCGGGTGTTGTCGTAAGCGATAAGATGGATAAAACCGTCGTTGTGCGCGTTGACCGCAAGGTGATGCACCCAATGTATAAGAAAATTATCAGCCGCAGTAAAAAATACTCGGCTCATGATGAAAACAATGCTTGTAAAATCGGCGATAGCGTAAAAATCAGGGAATGTCCCCCGATTTCCAAGAATAAAACTTGGGAAGTTATCGCAGATGAGCATGCTAAATAGGTAAACAAGGGAATAATAGGAAAAAACTATGATTCAGGTACAATCAAATATGGACGTTGCTGATAACTCTGGCGCCAGAGTTGTTCAGTGCATTAAAGTCCTCGGCGGTTCGAAACGTAAGGTTGCCAGCGTAGGCGATGTTATTGTCGTTGCCGTCAAAGAAGCTATTCCGAGAGGGAAAGTGAAAAAAGGCGATGTGCAAAAGGCCGTTATCGTCCGCACAAAAAAGGAAATCCGCCGTAAAGACGGAAGTGCTATTCGCTTTGACACTAATGCTGCTGTGTTAATTGATAAAGAAGGCGAGCCGATAGGGACGCGTATCTTTGGACCCGTAACTCGTGAGCTGCGCGGTAAAAAGTTTATGAAGATCATTTCGCTTGCTCCTGAGGTGCTGTAAAATGGTGAAAATGAAAATTAAAAAGGGCGATCAGGTGATCGTTACTACCGGAAAAGACAAAGGCAAGAAGGGTGAAGTCGTCAGGGCTATTCCTTCTGAGCATAAGCTTGTCGTGCGTGGTATAAATATGGTGAAACGTCATACCAAGCCAAGCCAAACCAACGCCGGCGGTATCGTTTCCAAGGAAGCGCCTATTGATGTGTCTAATGTGGCTTTGATTGACCCAAAAGAGGGTAAAGCTACCAGGGTTGGTTTTAAAATTGCCGAAGGCGGAAGAAAAGTTCGCGTCGCTAAAAAATCCGGCACAGTAATTGATGCTTAAGGGAGAAAAAGATGTCTAGATTAAAAGATCGTTATGAACAAAAAATTCGCCCTGAGCTGATGAAAAAGTTCGGTTACAAAAACATTATGGAAGTGCCTAAGCTTACCAAAATCGTTTTGAACATGGGCGTGGGTGAGGCTGCTGCAGATCACAAAGTGATTGAGAATGCAGTTAAGGATATGACCGCTATTTCCGGCCAAAAGCCTGTTATCACCAAGGCCAAGAAAGCTATCGCAAACTTTAAAGTGCGCGAAAATATGCCTATTGGTTGTAAGGTTACGCTTCGCCGCGAAAAAATGTATGAGTTCCTTGATCGCTTAGTTAATACCGCTTTGCCGCGTGTGCGCGACTTCAGAGGTATCTCGGGCAAGGGATTTGACGGTCGTGGTAATTTCGCAATGGGACTTAAAGAACAAATAGTCTTCTTGGAAATTAACTATGATGAAGTTGACGCTATTCGCGGTATGGATATCGTTATGTGCACAACCGCTAAAACTGATGAGGAAGCTAAGGCTCTCCTTGCAGGTTTTGATATGCCGTTTGCTAAGAAGTAATGGAGAAGTAATATGGCGAGAAAGTGTTTAATTGAAAACAACAAGAAAAGAGAAGCCCTCGTTGAGCGCTATAAAGCAAAGCGTAATGCTTTGAATGCTATTGTGCATGATATGAGCGCTTCTCCCGAAGAACGTATGAATGCCGCAATTAAATTGGCGGCACTTCCCCGCAATTCGTCAAAGGTGCGGTTACATACGCGTTGCTCGATTACAGGTCGTCCACGCGCTGTTTATCGCAAGTTTAAATTATGCAGAATTAAACTGAGAGATATGGCCAGTAACGGTCAAATCCCCGGTATGCTTAAGTCTAGTTGGTAAGGAGATATCGATATGTCTATGACTGATCCCTTAGGAGATATGCTGACACGTATCAGAAACGGTCAAAGTGCTAATAAAAGCGTTATAAGCGCTCCGGCATCTTTGCTTCGTCAAAATGTTTTGGACGTTTTGGTTCGTGAAGGTTTTATCCGTGGATATAAAAGAGTTAATGTGCGCGAAGGCGTTGATGAGCTTAGAATTGAGCTTAAATACCATGAAGGTAAGCCCGTTATAAATGAAATCTTCAGGGTTTCTACTCCGGGTCGTCGTGTGTATTCAAAGGTTAAAGATTTGCCAAAGGTCTATAACGGACTCGGCATTTCCGTAATTTCTACGCCAAGCGGTGTTATGTCGGACCACGAGGCTCGCCAAGCAAATGTCGGCGGCGAAGTCCTTTGTCAGGTATTTTAAAGGAGTATTCAGAAAATGTCTCGTGTTGGTAAACATCCTGTGCAAATCAAAGAAGGCGTTACCGTCGATTTTGCAAACGGAATAATTAAAGTAAAAGGCAAGCTGGGAGAACTTTCCTATACTCCTTCCGAGTTGGTGAAAGTTGAAGTCAGCGGTGGAGAAGTTGTCGTTTCTCCCGTAGATGATTCTAAATCAGCCCGCGCCATGTGGGGAACTACCAGAGCTAACATCAATGATATGGTCAAAGGTGTAAGCGAAGGTTTTAAGTGCAACATGGAAATCGTGGGCGTCGGTTATAAAGCGCAAATGCAGGGCAAGAATTTGAAGCTTGCTTTGGGCTTTAGTCACGATGTGGATTTTGCTGTGCCCGAAGGAATAGAGATTAAGTGCCCTACTCCGACGACACTGGAAATATCCGGATTTGATAAACAAAAAGTGGGTCAGGTTGCTTCCGAGATAAGGGGCTTCCGTCCTCCCGAACCTTACAAAGGAAAAGGCGTCAAGTATCAAGGCGAAAGAATCCTGCGTAAGGAAGGTAAAAAGAAGTAAGGAATAGATAAATGACTAATAGTACAAGAGACTTGTTCGAGCGCCGTAAACAGCGGACTCGGTCTGATATAAGGAAAAAAGCTAAAGGGCTGCCGAGACTTTCCGTCTTTAAGTCCGAGAAGCATATATATGTTCAGGTAATTGATGATACCACGGGCAGGACTCTGGCTTCTTCTTCATCTTTGGATAAAGGGTTGAAGCTGGCGAAGGGCTCGACAATAGAAGCCGCTCAGAAAATCGGCGCCGATGTTGCTAAGAAGGCAATTGCGGCAAAGGTTAAAGAGGTGGTCTTTGACAGAGGCGGGTATATTTATCACGGCAGAGTTAAGGCTTTGGCGGAAAGTGCTCGCGAAGCTGGTTTGAAATTTTAAAAAGGTAAAATAAGATGGCTCGTAATACAGAAAAAAGCCCTAATGGCGAAAAAGAAAAAACTGGCGAAGTAAGATCTTCGGAGCGTGATGATGAACTGGTCGATAAGCTCGTTCATATAAACCGTGTTGCCAAAGTGGTTAAAGGCGGAAAAAGATTTTCTTTTGCCGCGTTGGTTGTGGTCGGGGATATGAAAGGCAAAGTCGGTTTTGGAACCGGCAAAGCTCACGAAGTTCCCGAAGCTGTGCGTAAAGCTACCGATGACGCAAAAGCTCACATGATTAGAGTGCCGCTGCGTGAAGGCAGAACTCTTCACCATGATGTGAAGGGTGTGTTTGGCGCTGGAAATGTTACTTTGCGTTCGGCTCCTGCCGGTACCGGAATCATCGCCGGCGGTCCTATGCGCGCGGTGTTTGAAACTATGGGGATTCAAGATGTGGTTGCTAAATCACAAGGAAGCGCCAATCCTCACAATATGATTAGAGCGACTTTTGCCGCTTTGAAAAGAACAGCATCGCCCAGAGGTGTTGCTGCTAAAAGAAGCAAAAAAGTCGGCGACATTGTCGCAAGGCGCGACGGAAGTGCTGCCGCTGCCTCTGCTGCTGTGGTTAAGGAGTAGTTATTATGGCTAATGCAGATAAAAAAGTTAAAGTCAAACAGACCAGAAGCGCAATCGGTCGTGGCAAGAAGCAACAAGCTACTCTTAAGGGGCTTGGTCTCGGCAAGGTCGGTTTGGAAAAGATTCTAATCGATACTCCGGCAGTAAGGGGTATGATAAATCAAGTTTCTCATATGATTGAGGTTCAAGAGGTTTAAAATGGAATTAAATAAAATCAGAGATATAAAGGGCGCCAGAAAGACCAGTAAAAGAGTCGGACGCGGTCTTGCTTCGGGCAAAGGTAAGACTTCCGGACGCGGTCAAAAAGGTCAAAAAGCTCGTACCGGTGTCGCCGTTAACGGTTTCGAAGGCGGACAGATGCCAATTTACCGCAGGCTTCCTATGCGTGGGTTCACTAATATATTCAAGGTGGACTATGCTGAGGTTAACCTGGGTAAGGTTCAGAAAGCTATTGATGAAAAGAAGCTTGACGCTGCCAAGGATATTGACGCTTCGGCTTTACGTGCTGCCGGTCTTATCGGCTCGGTAAAGGGTGGGGTTCGTCTGCTTGGTTCTGGCGAAATTAAAGCTAAAGTTAAGTTTGTTGTTGCCGGCGTTACAAAGTCCGCTAAAGAAGCCGTAGAGAAGGTTGGCGGTGAAGTTGTAATTGTCGATATGAAGGAAGTTAGAAAAGCGGCTAAAGCTGCGGAAACAGCTGCTAAAGAGCCTAAAAAAGCTCAGGCAAAGGCTGCTAAAAAAGCGACCGAAAAGACTGCAACAAAGAAAAAAGCTTAAAGAGAGTTTATTAAAGGGTAGAGCGCAATGGCTTCTTTATCAGACAGATTGGCATCAAATGTGAACCTTGGGGCAATTTCAAAGGCCGAGGATTTGCAAAAAAGGATTTGGTTTACTTTGGCTTTGCTTGTGGTTTACAGGCTTGGCACTTTTATTCCTCTTCCCGGTATTGATGCTGGCATTTTGGGCGAGATTTTCGAAAGAAATGCCGGAGGAATTATCGGAATGTTCGATATGTTCGCCGGTGGCGCTTTGTCGCGTATGACTATCTTTGCCCTTAACATTATGCCTTATATTTCTGCTTCGATTATTATGCAGCTGTGCACGGCGGTCTTTCCGTCGCTCGGTGCGCTTAAGAAGGAAGGCGAATTCGGTCATCGCAAAATTAATCAATATACTCGTTACTTAACGGTGCTTATTACGATTTTGCAGGGCTATGGTATCGCTGTCGGTTTAGAAGCCGTTACCGGCTCGGGTGGTGTTTCTGCCGTTATTAATCCTGGTTGGATGTTCAGATTTACCACGGTAGTATCTTTGTTAGGTGGCACGATGTTTATTGTGTGGTTGGGTGATCAGATTACTGCCAGAGGTATCGGAAACGGCTCTTCGCTTATCATTACGGTCGGTATTATTTCCGGTTTGCCGGGGGCGATAGCGATGTCTTTGGAATTGATGAGGGTCGGGCAGCTCTCTCCGTTCGTGTTGCTGGTAGTTTTGCTTATGGCGATTGCTTTGGTTTATATTGTGGTGTTGGTTGAACGCGCTCAGCGTCGTATTCTCATCCAATATCCGAAGCGCCAGATGGGTGGAAGAATGTTTGGTGGTGAGAGTTCTCATTTGCCGCTCAAGATTAACCCGACCGGTGTTATCCCTCCGATTTTTGCAAGCTCTTTGTTGTTGCTTCCGATGACGGTACTTAATCTGTCGGCTTCTGCGGAAGACGCTCCGGGTTGGATGGTTACGATTACTTCGGTATTGTCGCACGGACAGCCTTTGTATTTGGCTTTGTATGCTGCGCTGATTATATTCTTTGCATTTTTCTATGCCGCAGTGGTGTTTAATCCCACGGATACTGCCGACAACCTTAAGAAGCATGGCGGTTTTATCGCGGGTATAAGACCGGGTAAAAGCACGGCGGATTACTTGGATTACGTGATGACAAGGTTGCTTACGCTTGGTGCGCTTTACTTGGCGGCTTTGTGCGTGTTACCCGAGATTTTGATTTCCAAGTTCTCGATTCCTTTTGTGCTTGGTGGCACTACGCTGCTTATCGTCGTGTCCGTTACCATTGATTTTGTAACACAAGTGCAATCTCATCTTATCGCTCATCAATATGAAGGGCTTATCAGAAAAGCCAAATTGAAAGGTCGTATCTAAAATGAAAGCAGATTTAAGAATTATATTTATGGGCCCTCCGGGCGGCGGAAAAGGAACTCAGGCTAAGATACTTCAGGAAAAGTATGGCTTAGAGCAAATTTCCACCGGCGATATGTTTAGAGCCGCCATAAAGAATGAAACTCCTTTGGGAGTGAAAGTAAAAGCAATTTTAGCAAGCGGGGCTTTGGTACCTGATGATGTTACTTGTGCCTTGATTGCCGAAAAACTGGATAGTATGCCAAAAGACAAAGGCTTTATTTTGGACGGGTTCCCAAGAACCATTCCGCAGGCCGAGGCTTTGGACGACATGCTGTCCGAGCGTAGTTTACACCTCGACTATGCAATTAACTTGGAAGTGCCTGATGATTATATTATCAAGCGTATTGCCGGACGCTATACTTGCAGTAAGTGCTCGGCTATGTATAACGACAGTTCAAAACCTACAAAGGTGGCCGGTGTTTGTGATGAATGCGGCTCTACCGAGTTTGTTCGTCGTCCTGATGATAACGCGGAAGTGTTAAAATCAAGGCTCGATAACTACAGGGCTTTGACTGCGCCCTTGCTTCCTTATTACGAGGGGAAAGGGATTTTAAAGAGTGTTGACGGGTTGGGAACCGTTGACGAAGTGACTAACAGAATAGAAAAAGTACTTGGTTACTAGTCTTTTTGCTTGACAATCAAGGGGATTTATATGACAATCCCGTCCCTTCGATAAAAGTAAAAGATGTAATTTAGTAAATGGAGAGTTAATTTGGCGCGTATCGCTGGTGTTAATATCCCTACCAATAAAAGGCTTGTTGCCGCACTTACCTATATTTACGGTATCGGTGACAAACTGGCAGGGGAAATATGTGAAAAGTCTGGAGTGTCTCCCGATAAGAGAGTCAGCCAGCTTTCTGATGATGATGTTTCTAAGATTCGTGAAGTTATTGATAACGGATATCAGGTCGAAGGTGAACTTCGCAGAGATGTCGCTATGAATATCAAAAGATTGATGGATCTTGGTTGTTATAGAGGGCTTAGACACCGTAAAGGTTTGCCCGTAAGGGGTCAGCGCACCCATACTAATGCGCGGACCAGAAAAGGTCCTGCAAGACCAATTGCAGGTAAGAAGAAAGCTGTTTAAGGAAGGATTTTGTTATGGCTGATGCAAAGAAAACAGCAGGCGTGGCTAAAGTCCGCCGTAAAGAAAAGAAGAATATTACGTCCGGTGTTGTCCACGTAAACTCTACTTTTAATAACACAATGGTTACAATTACAGATGCTCAGGGAAATACTATTTCTTGGTCTTCTGCCGGTGCTCATGGGTTTAAGGGGTCCAGAAAGTCTACTCCTTATGCCGCACAAATTGCCGCTGAAGATGCTGCCAGAAAGGCTGCTGAGCATGGAATGAAGACGGTCGAGGTTATGGTCAAGGGTCCAGGTTCGGGTCGTGAGTCCGCTCTTCGCGCGCTTCAAGCTGCCGGATTTGTCGTTACGGCAATCAAAGATGTGACGGCTATCCCTCATAACGGTTGCAGACCCAGAAAGCGCCGCAGAGTGTAATATTGTTTTGGTGGTTGGCGCCGCTTATTTGGCGTCAGCTTTTGGAAGAGTCTTAATTTTTAAGAAAAAGGAGCCACTTTCGTGATACAGAAGAACTGGCAAGAATTGATTAAACCAACGACGGTTGATGTACAATATGGTGAAGATACAAATAGGGTTGCAACGGTTGTCGTAGAGCCTTTGGAGCGTGGTTTTGCCATGACGCTTGGTAATGCCTTGCGCAGAGTTTTGCTTTCGTCTTTACAGGGCGGAGCTGTTACCTCAATTAAGATTGACGGTGTTTTGCACGAGTTTTCGTCCATTGCCGGCGTGCGTGAGGATGTTACCGATATCGTGCTTAACATTAAGGGACTTGCTCTTAAAGTTAATAGCGAGGGCGTGCATCGTATGACGCTTAAGGCAGAAGGTCCCGGTGAAGTGTTCGCTTCGCAAATCGAAACTGATCACGCCGTGCAGATTATGAACCCTGATTTATTGATTTGCACACTTGATGATGGTGCGAAAATAAATATTGAATTCACGGTCGGTACAGGCAAGGGCTATGTTACTGCCGCTCAAAATCGCGGAGAAAACTCTCCTATCGGAGTTATTCCAGTGGATTCGATGTTCTCCCCGGTCAGGAATGTTGCTTATAAAGCAGAAAACTCTCGTGTCGGTCAGGTTACCGATTACGACAAGCTCATTTTGACGGTTGAAACTAACGGTGTGGTAAAGCCCGAAGATGCGGTTGCCTATGCAGCTCGCATTTTGCAGGATCAGCTTAAGCCGTTTGTAAACTTTGATGAACCTGAGGAAGCCGTTAAAGAGGAAGCAGAGGAAGAATTGCCGTTTAACCGCAATCTCCTTCGCAAGGTTGAGGAGCTTGAGCTTTCGGTGCGTTCGGCAAATTGCCTTAAGAATGACAACATCATCTATATCGGTGATTTGGTGCAGAAATCCGAAGCAGAAATGCTCAGGACTCCTAACTTCGGTCGCAAGTCTTTGAATGAAATCAAAGAAGTGCTCGGAATGATGGGCTTGCATTTGGGTATGGATGTTGTCGGTTGGCCTCCCGAAAATATTGAAAGCTTAGCCAGAACTTTGGAAGACAACTTCAGCTAAAGCTTAAAAAAAGTCCTTGGAATGGTTCTGAGGCAGTCTTGTTTACAGGTCGAAAGGCTATGGAATAGGAAGATGTTTTATCGGCACTGCCTTGCAATGCCAAGATATAAGAAAGGAAAAGAAAATGCGCCATAATATGGTAAAAAGAAAATTAAATAAAAGTATTGCTCATAAGAAAGCGATGTTCGCTAATATGGTGGTTTCGCTTGTGATTGTTGAGCAAATCAAAACAACCTTACCTAAGGCAAAAGAATTGCGTCCGTTCGTGGATAAGTTCATAACGCTTGCCAAACGCGGAGATCTGCATGCTAAGCGGCAGGCTGTATCCTTCCTTAGAGATGAGGAAGCCGTTAATAAGCTCTTCACCGTCTTGGCAGAAAGATATAAAGCTCGCAACGGTGGTTATACTCGCGTTGTTAAAGCCGGTTTCAGGTATGGCGATGCTGCTCCCATGGCAATTATTGAATTGGTTGACAGGGATGTTAAGGCAAAGTCTTCTCCTAAGTATGTCAAGGTTGTTGAAGATGCTGAAAAGACTGAGAAAAGCTCTCCTCTTGCCAAGGCAGATCCCAAGGATGTAGCCAAGGTTGCCGAAAAGGCTGTAGCTGCTGCCGATAAAAAGGCAAAAAAAGCCGAGGATAAGACCGACAAAAAGGTTAAGAAAGAAGATAAATAATCCCGCAAGAAGGATTAGTAAAATAAAAAACCGCAGGTCAGTTCCTGCGGTTTTTTGTTTGAGTGGTTTGTTTGTTTTATATATATTGCATCTCGACGATTTTTTTCATCGCAATCACCTTGTTTTCTTCTCTTTTCTTAGAAAAGCGTGCAAGATCAGCGGGACTTAACTTTCCTTTTTTCAAAGAAGTACCCGCAAGTTTCGCATTTTTAGAGGTGCTCTCTGATACCGTTTCTTTCACCGAAGATGATGCTTCTTTATTCACCAAAGGAACAGCGTTTCCTTTATTTTGTTCTTCGGATGTTTTATTAAAGGATTGTTCCGTAATTCTGTTAGTATGGGACATTTCCTTTTCGATTGCGGCAAGATATTCCTTATCTACTTTAGGATCGTTCAAAAGTTCCAAATAAAGCAGGTTAGCGCGCACTGCACCTTCCATCCAAATGTCCTTAGCTTTTTCGTATTTTGGACCGCTGTGTCCTTTTTCGTTTCTGACCGTGTAAAAAATATTATCTACGTCCATTTCCGCGCGCATGGCAACAGTACGATCATCATTTTGTTCATTCATTTTTAATCCCCGTTTTTTTTGGTTATTTTTAACACGTTGCATTCTAACTTTGGTCAGTGTTTTTGTCAATGCTAAAAATGAAAAAAGTTGGGCGGTGTAAAAATCTGTTTAACTCGCTTTACTTTTAAGATATGATGAAGGCGCGTTGTAATAGGGGAGTTTTGCCTTTGAATACTTTGTTCCAAAATGATGAATACAGACCGCTGGCGGACAGGCTTCGTCCCACAAAGATTGAAGATGTGGTGGGACAGGAGCACTTGCTTGCGGCGAATGCGCCTTTGGGACGAATGATAAAGTCGGGTAAGCTTACTTCGTTTATCTTGTGGGGGCCGGCAGGGTGCGGAAAAACCACGATTGCCAGACTTATGGCGCATTATACGGATATGGAATTTGTGCCTATTTCTGCGGTGTTCTCCGGTGTGGCGGATTTACGCAAAGTCTTTACCGACGCCGAGGAGCGGCAGAAAATGGGCAAGGGGACTTTGCTTTTTGTGGACGAAATCCACAGGTTTAATCGCTCTCAGCAAGACGGCTTTTTGCCATATGTCGAAAAGGGGACGGTCGTGCTGGTCGGGGCAACAACCGAAAACCCTTCGTTTGAGCTTAATGCCGCTTTGCTTTCGCGGTGTCAGTTGTTCATTCTTAATCGGCTTGATGACGATTCTTTAGAACAGATAATTAAGCGAGCGGAAGCGGAAATCGGGACAGAATTGCCTGTTGATGATGATGCCAGAAGCGCCATAAAAGCTATGGCGGACGGGGACGGGCGTTATCTTATAAATATGCTGGAAGCCTTGCTTGCTGCTAAAGACATAAAGAAAAAGTTGAACTCATCGCAGCTTGCCCAGTTCGTGGCAAGGCGTCCTGCGGCTTATGATAAAGACAGGGAAGGGCACTATAATCTTATTTCTGCGCTTCATAAGTCTATGCGCGGGTCGGATCCCGATGCGGCGCTTTATTGGATGGAGCGGATGCTTGAAGGTGGCGAGGATCCCAGGTATATCTTGCGGCGACTTACCAGATTTGCAACGGAAGATGTGGGGCTTGCCGATCCTTCCGCGCTTCCCTTTGCGATTGCCGCATGGGATGCTTATGAGCGGCTGGGTTCGCCCGAAGGCGATTTAGCGATTGCCGAGCTGGTGATATTCCTTGCAACTGCGCCTAAGTCTATCGGTGCTTACAAGGCGCACAATAATGCCGCAAGAGCCGCGCGTGATACGGGCTCACTTATGCCTCCTAAGCATATCCTTAACGCTCCGACAAAGATGATGAAAGATATCGGTTACGGCGAAGGTTATCAGTATGATCCCGAAACAGCGGACGGTTTTTCAGGCGCTAATTATTTCCCCGACGGTATGAAAAGGCAGACTTTTTATGTGCCTTTTGAGCGAGGTTTTGAGCGCGAAATAGCTAAACGGCTTGCTTACTGGAATAAACTCAGAGCGGAAAAGGCGGGCAAGAAATGAAGCAGGAAGTCGTCAAAAAAGAAGATGAAGGAATTCGTTTGGACAGATGGTTTAAACGGCATTTCCAATCTTTCAGAATGTCCGAGCTTAACAAGTGTCTGCGCGAGAAAAATATTAAGGTAAACGGGAAAAAATCCGAGTGCGGTTATCGCGTTTGTGAGAAAGATGAAATAATTTATCCCGATACTTTCGGCCAAAATAAGTCAGAGAAGAAAGCTTTTGTTTCCGATAAGGACAGAGCTTGGCTTCAAGAAATGGTGATTTATAAGGACAGGGATATCTTGGCGATAAATAAACCTTGCGGCTTGGCAGTGCAAGGCGGAAGCGGGCAGGTGCGGTTTCTTGACGCTTTGTTGGATGGCTTGGATATGGGGACGGGGAAGCGCCCTAAGCTGGTGCATAGGCTTGATAAGGATACAAGCGGGGTGCTTATTCTTGCCAGAAATCAGATTGCGGCAACTTGGCTTACGCGGCTTTTTAAAGAACGCGACATGAGTAAAACTTACTTGGCGGTGGTTTCTAAACGCGTTAAAGCAGGAAAAGGCGTGATAAACGCACCCCTTAAAAAGGCCGTTGTCGGTGGGGTTGAGATGGTTGTGGTCGATAAGGAAAACGGTTTGCCTGCGGTTACGGAATATGAGGTTCTGGCCGCTTGTGATGAAGCGTCTTTGATAAGATTTAAGCCAAAAACGGGGCGGACTCATCAAATCCGCGCACATGCAAAATATATGGGACATCCTATTTTAGGTGATGTAAAGTATGGTAAAAAGGATGGTTTCAAACTTCATTTGCATGCATTGGAAATAGAGATACCGGAAAGGGAAAAAAATATAAAAATATCAGCTCCCGTTCCTGATTATATGGTAGAAACCATTAACAGGTTCGGGCTTAATCAGGGTGGTGAAAAATGAAAAAGATTAAAATTGCATTAGCTATCTTTTCTTTATTGCTTTTGATTGCGGCAGTTGCGGTCGTAGTCTTTTTAAAGTCCTTTGATGTCAATGAATACAAACCTGCAATTGAAAATGCCGCATCCGAAACTTTGGGCAGAGAGCTTAAAATCGGCAACAATATGGAGCTTGCTTTGGCGCTAAAACCCACGGTCGTGATGAATGATGTAGCGCTTCGTAACCCTGATTGGGCAAGTTCTAAAAATATGGTGACCATAAAAAAAGTTTTTGTGAGTTTTTCCCTAGTGGACTTGTTTTTCGGAAAAGTCAAAATCCAAAAAATTGAGATTGATACGCCAAAAATCTTTTTGGAAGTTAGTAAAAACGGTTTGAAAAATTGGGATTTCGGCAGCAATTCTTTAGCAGATAAAGGCGCCAAATCGACCGATAAAAAAATGGTGGAAGATGAAATAATCAGCCGCGGTTTTTCTCCCTCGTATGAGTTCGATAATATCATTGTTGCAAATGCGGAAGTTTCTTTTCACAATTTTCAAACCGGTTTAAAGAAAAAAATTGAACTTAAAAAAATTACTTTAAACCAAGCCGGAGATTTAAATGTTGATGCGAATTTTGAGGGTAAGACTTTGGGCCTTAAGGGCTCTTTACCTAATGTGTCCGGGCTTGTTAACAAGGAGAAAAACTTTCCTTTGTCTTTGACTTTAAATGCATGGGAAAATGTTATCAGTTTTGATGGTAAAATCGGTAACATTTTTGAACTTTCGGATTTGGATATAAGTGTTAAGGCCGAAGGGAAAGGTATCAATGTTATCGATGTGTATAGTTTGAAAGCAAAATTGCTCGGTTCCATCAATGCTTTGCAGATTGCCGATATCAGTGCCAAGGCCGGTGATGCAAAAAAAATCTTTGCGGTTGTCGGTGGTAAAATCAAAAATGTAAATGCAATGTCAGGAGTTAATCTTGATGTGGATATTGATGCCGTGAATCCTTCGGGCTTGAGCCTTAAACCCTTTAAACTTACACTTAAAATTGATGAGGTTAAGGGCACGGATTCGGCATCCGGAATAATTACTTTTAAGGCGGGGAAAACTGATATAGGCGGCGATATCGGAATTGATGCCTCGGGTAAGATCCCTTATATCAGTGCCAAGCTTAAGTCTTCATATTATGCAAGCGAAGATGTGTTTGATAACGGCGAGCAAAAATCGCTTTTTGGAGGGGATAAAAAAGCTCAAAAAGAAGATGGGGCAGAGGGGATTTTTGTGTTTTCGGATGAACCTATTCCTTTTGCAAAAATGTCTGATTTTAATGCCGATATAAAGGCTGATTTTGCAAATATAGTTGTCTATGGCGAGGAGGCGGCAAAGCTTAATTTTAATGCTAAACTTAAAGATGCCGTTCTGGATACTTCGGCAAAAATAGCGTCAGGGGAAAAAAGTAAAATCTCGCTGGATTTGCGTATTGACGCTAAGGAAAAAACTTCGGCAAAAATTGATATAAATGCAGTGGGTGAGGATATCATTTTAAGTGATTGGGCGCATCGATTCTTTAAAGATGAGATAAAAGGCGGTGTGCTGAATGCTTCTTTAAAAGCAAACAGTTATGGCGATAGTTTACATATATTGATGACGCATTTTAACGGTAATGTGACGGTTTTGGTTGAGGATATGAGGGCAGAAAACGGGCTTAAAAAAGTTCTCGGCAGCAGCTTCTTTGACAATCTTACCGATGTGTTTATGGGTGTGGTAAACAAAGGCGGAAAGCGTGACGGTAGTGTGGATTTGCAGTGTTTCGCAGCGAACCTTGATTTTGTAAACGGGAAATCGGATTTTGATAAGAAAATCGCGCTTGAGTCGCAAAAGGCCTTTATTACTGCGAGCGGCGATTTGAATGTCGGAACGGAAAAGATGGATTTATCTTTTATGGTTTCTTCGGGAAAGGGTGTTTCGACAGGTATTTCCGACATGATTTCAAGTATGGTGAAAGTAAAGGGGACTTTTATGGAGCCTACTGTTTCGGTGAATGCCGAAGGGGTGATAAGCACGGCGGCAACTATTGGTGCGGCAGTCGTAACCGGAGGTATTTCTTATTTGGGACAGAAGTTAATAGGGGGGATATCGTCGGTATCTTCGCCTTGTGCCGAAGCTCTAGGGCGTCCGGTAAAGTCTTCCAGTTTTTATAAAGAGGAAACTAAAAAGACAAAGGCAAAACAGACTCCCGTATCTGAAAAAACAAGCAGTAAAAAGTCAGCAAAAAAGTTGTTAAATGATAAAAAAAGGTGATTGAAATTGGTTAAAAAAAACAAAGTAACTTTAGAACAAGAGTTACAGTATGCGGATAATTTATCATCCGAAATACGCAAAAAAATCATTGCGGATGTTCTTTCTTTCGTGGATACGGATGTATTGTTTTTTAGGGCAGAGTATCCTGATAATTTGGTTAAGAGGCAAAACGAAAAATGGAATCCCGTGCTTGAGTGGTTTGAAAAAGAATATGGTGTTAAGCCTAAGATAACTTCGCAGATAACGCCTCCTAAACAAGATAAAAAATTGGCAAAAGCAATCGGTGATGAAGTGGGGAAGATGAGCGGGCGCGAGCTTATTGCGTTTTCTAAAACATCGGGTGGCTTTACTTCTTTAATACTCGCTTTGGCGGTGATGAAAAAACATATTTCGGTTGATGATGCTTTTGCTTTGTCAAGGCTTGACGAGCTGTTTCAAAACGAAATGTGGGGAGAAGATAAAGAGGCGCTTAATTCACGAAAACTCGCTTTGGATGAGGTGAAAAACGCTATGAGGCTCATCAATGGTTAAGATACATTTTAAAGTCGAAGGAAGGGTGCAGGGAGTTTATTACCGACAATCGGCTATTGAGGTTGCTCGGCGCTTAGGACTTTGCGGCTGGGTCAGGAATCGGCGGGACGGTAGCGTGGAAGTGCTGGCAACTGGTGATGAAAAGGCTCTGGACGAGTTTTTAGAATGGTGCCGTATCGGCCCTGAAGCTGCGCAGGTCGCTTCTTTGGAAATTATGGGAGAGGATGACTCTTTGCCGCTTATCGGAGATGATTTTAGGAAAGAAATGACTTTGTAATTCTTTATAAAACATTTCTTGCCAATCTTTTATATTTGGCTAGAATGCCGCAATAAACTTTATTTTTATATTTTATTTTAGGAGATTTTTTATGCCCGCAACATCAATGGAACAGCTTGTATCGCTGTGCAAACGCAGAGGGTTTATTTTTCAAAATGCCGATATATACGGCGGTTTTCAAGGGATTTATGACTTTGGGCCTTTAGGTGTGGAACTTAAAAACAATCTGAAGGCGGCGTGGTGGCGCGCGATGGTTTATGAACGTGATGATGTCGAGGGCGTGGATTGCGCAATTCTTACGCATCGTAAAGTGCTGCATTACAGCGGACACGAGGATACTTTTTCTGATCCTATGGTCGATTGCAAAGATTGCAAGTGCCGCATGCGTGCCGATACTTTGAAGGACGGGAAATGTTCGGAATGCGGATCAACGAATCTTACGGAAATTCGCCAGTTTAACTTGATGTTCAAAACTAATGTCGGGCCGATTGATGACGGAGAGTCTTTTGCTTATCTTCGCCCCGAAACGGCGCAGGCGATTTTCGTGAACTTTAAAAATGTGGTTGATTCCACTTCGCGCAAAGTGCCTTTCGGAATTGCGCAAATGGGTAAGTCTTTTAGAAATGAGATTACGCCCAGAAACTTTATTTTCCGCGTGCGTGAGTTTGAGCAAATGGAACTGGAGTTCTTTGTTGAACCGGGGACCGATTTGGAGTGGCATGAAAAGTGGAAAGAAATGCGCCTTAAATGGTGGCAGGAGCAGGGACTTTCTATGGAAAACATTAAGCCAGTAGCTATTCCTAAGGAAGATTTGGCGCATTATTCCAAGGCGACTTATGATATTTATTACAAGTTCCCGCATGGATTAGAGGAATTGGAAGGTATCGCCGACAGGACGGATTATGACTTGGCCAACCATTCCAAAAATCAGGACGAATTCAAAATATCCGCTCATGTCCATGATAAAAATGTTGATAGTACTTCTAAACTTGCGCTTTATAACGAGGAAAAGAAAGAGTGGTTTATTCCCTTTGTGATTGAGCCTTCTGCAGGTGTGGAGCGCGGGGTGTTGGCGATTCTTACCGAAGCCTATACCGAGGAGAAATTGGAAAACGGCAATGAGCGCATTGTGCTTAAACTTAAAAAGCATCTGGCACCGATTAAAGTCGCGGTTATTCCTTTGAAGCGTAATAATGAGCAGATTATGGCGATTGCTCACAAAATTAAAAAGGATTTGCTGAAACTGGGTATCGGACGCGTGGCTCTGGAAGACAGCGGAAACATCGGCAAGGCGTATCGCCGCCACGACGAAGTGGGAACTCCGATTTGCGTGACGGTTGACTTTGAGACTATTGAAGCAGAGCCGGCAAGCGTTACCATTCGCGACAGGGATACTATGCAACAGCATAGGGTGAATCTGATTGATTTGCCTGACTATGTTAAGGAGTTCTTTAGCTGATTTTTTAGCAAAGTGTTCTTGTTTATCAAGAGTTTTGCCGACGCACTATGTCTGCCATGCCAAAGGGGACGGCTTCATCGCTTGGCGGAAGGGCTAAAGGCGTTAGGACGGTGAGGCCCGCCGCAGCTAAAAGAGCTTTTAATTCGGTTTTTAAAACTTTATTTAGGAAACAGCCTCCGCTTAAGGCTATAGTGGTGATGTTTGTCGCCTCTTTTGCCTTGATTGCCATGGCGTAAAGGGAGGCAGCAAGAGTGCCGTGAAAGTAGCTCGCGGCGTTGGTTCTATCGTTATAAATATGAAGAAGCACGGGTGTTAAGTTCGCCTCAATCAAGCCGTCATTTTGAGTGATTATAAAGCCTTCTTTTAAAGGCTCGGGATTGGTCGCTTGCTCTTCAAAAGTGTGCAAATCAGGTGTGTTTGATAAAGCTAAAGCAAGATCAAAAAGACGCCCGCAGCTTGAGGTCAAAGGGGTGTTGATATGCTTTTGAAGCGCAGTTTCAAAAAGTGGTGGTAGGCCTTCTTTCTTTCCTGTTTTGTCGTAAAGAAAGGCGGCGGCAATGCGCCAGATTTCCTTGGTTCCTTTGTCGCTGCCCGGAAGGCGAAAGGGCTTTAATCTGCCCAGCCTTTCATAGGCGCCGCCTTCGACTTTTAAGAGCTCGCCTCCCCAAAGTTCGTTGTTTTCGCCAAGCCCTAAGCCGTCAAGCGCAAAGCCTAAAACGGGTGCAAAGATGCTGTGTTCTGCCATAACCGCGGCAATGTGGGCATGGTGGTGGCGGATGCCGATATGCTTTACTTTTAGCTTATTTGCCATATCGCAGGCGATTGCGGTTGAAGCTAAATCAGGGTGCAAATCCGAAGCGATGATATCGGGAGCGGGTAGTTCGGCTATGGCGGATTTGAAAGCTAAAATACCCTCTTTTGTGCTTAAATCAAAAGGGTGAGAGCTTATGGTCGCGCAATCTTTTTCCATAAAGCAAAAACTTGCTTTATGGTGACCTGACAGAGCAAGAATCTTAAGACGAGCTTTTGGGACTTTTAACAACATTTTAGCTTTATTTCCTGGTAGGTTTTGCTGTATTATAAATCGGGTTATGCGAAAGGCAAGAAAATGCATGAGATGAGTTTGATATCATCGCTTTTGGATATGGTGCAAAGGGAAGCGAAAAAGAAGGGTTTTAATAAAGTTAAAGCCGTATGGCTTAGGGCCGGAAGCTTGGCTGCCGTAGAACCCGAGGCGCTTTCTTTTTGCTTTGATGCTTTGTCCTCCGGCACGATTTTGGAAGGTGCCAGATTAGAACTTATCCCCGAAAAAGGTGTAGCTTTTTGCAAAAAGTGTAACAAAGAAGTCAGTATTTTAAGGTATGGTGAGCCTTGTCCGAAATGCAAGTCTTACGGGCTTAAAATAATCAGCGGCAGTAGTGTTTTTGTTGATAAAATCGAGGTGGATTAAATGTGCGAAAGTTGCGGTTGCGGAAAACATGATTCTCATCATCACGACCATATAAAAATGGGCGAAAGCCTAATGGCTTATAACGATAGATTCGCGGAAGAAAACCGTCAGTTTTTCCGGGATAAAAAAATCGTTGCTTTTAACTTGTTATCAAGTCCGGGCTCGGGGAAAACTTCTTTTTTAATCAAGATAATAAAAGAGCTTAAAAAAAGATGTCCCGTTGCGGTGATTGAGGGCGATCAGCAAACTGATCTTGATGCGGAAAAAATTAAAAAAACGGGTGCTAAAACGGTGCAAATAAATACCGGAAAAGCATGCCATCTTGATGCTCATATCGTGGGACACACGGTACACGACTTAGAGCTTTTTGACGAGTCGATCTTGTTTATTGAGAATGTCGGGAATCTAGTTTGTCCGGCGGATTTTGATTTGGGCGAAAACTTGAAAGTCGTATTTTTGTCAGTTGCGGAAGGTGATGAAAAGCCGCTTAAATATCCTTTTATTTTCGCTAAAGCCGATGCCGTGGTTATCAGCAAAACAGACCTTCTTCCTTATGTTGATTTTGATATGGCAAAGGCGAAAAAATACGCAAAGCAAGCTAATCCTTATGTGCAGATTTTTGAGGTATCAGTCAAGACAGGTGAGGGAATCCAAGAGTTTAAAGATTGGGTGATGGAGAAGTATGAACATGTGTCTTGCCGTGCCTGCTAAAGTATTGGAAAAAACAAAGAGTAAGAGCGCTGTTGTCGATATGGCGGGTGTGAGAAAAGAGGTGTCTTTGCTCATGCTTGATGGTGCTGAAGTCGGGGATTTTGTTTTGGTGCATGCGGGTTTTGCAATATCTAAAATGAGTAAAGATGATGCCGAGGCAGAGCTGGCTTTGTTAAAGGAAATCGGACTTTGACGGACGCTTTCAAAAAAGTTTTAGATGCTATTTTTTGCGAGGCTCAGGGGCGCGATTTTCGCTTTATGGATTTTTGCGGCGGGCATACTTATGCCTTAGCAAAAAGCGGAATGGCGAGCGTGCTTCCCGATAATATAAAAATGGTGCATGGTCCGGGGTGTCCGGTGTGCGTTTTGCCCGTGGCTAAAATCGCTTTGGGTATGCAGGTTTTGCAGTGTAAGGATGTAGTTCTTTGCACTTATGGCGATGTGGTGAAAGTGCCGGACGGAAAGGGATACTCTTTTGCTAAAATGAAGGCGGAAGGGGCAGATGTCAGAACGGTTTATTCGCCTTTGGATGCGCTTAAAATTGCTAAGGAAAATCAAGATAAAAAGATAGTGTTTTTTGCAGTCGGCTTTGAAACTACGGCGCCTTTGACGGCAGCGGTTGTTGTGGAAGCAAAGAGGCAAAATATAAAAAACTTTTTTGTGCTTAATAATCATATCGTGACGGAAAAAGCAATGCGGGCGGTGCTGGCGGAATCGGATCTTTGCGGAGTAATTGCCCCCGGACATGTGGCGGCGATTACGGGCTTTACTTTTTTGGAAAAAATCGCGGCGGATTTTAAAGTGCCTATGGTGGTTACGGGCTTTGAAACTTTGGATATGTTAGTAGCGATTTTAATGCTGGTGCGGCAAGTGAAGAGCGGTTCTTGCAGGGTTGAAAATGAGTATAAGCGTGCGCTTAATTCCAAGGGGAATCCCGCGGCTATGGCGCTTTTAAATCAAGTGTTTGCAGAGCGAAAAGATTTTAATTGGCGAGGGCTCGGAAATATCTCGGACAGCGCGTTTTCCTTTGCTAAAGAGTATGAAGATTTTGACGCCGAGAAAGTTTTTTCTTTATGCGAAAAAGAAAGTGCAGAGCCAAAAGGTTGCATTTGTCCTTTGGTGATAAAGGGTGAAAAGAAGCCGACGGATTGTCCTTTGTTCGCTTGTGTATGCGTTCCGGAAAATCCTGTCGGGGCTTGTATGGTGTCTTCGGAAGGGACTTGCGGGGCTTATTATAAATATAGGGGCAAGCTATGATTGATTTGGAAAACGGCAAAATTACGATGGAATACGGCGCCGGCGGAAGGGCTATGGAGGAGCTTATCTCTTTGGTTTTTAAGCCTGCTTTCGCTAATGATTTTTTGAATGAGGGAAATGATCAGGCTGTGCTGCCTTTTCCCGATAAAAAAGGAAAAATCGCCTTTACCACGGACAGCTATGTAGTGACGCCTTTGTTCTTTGCCGGAGGGAATATAGGGGATTTGGCAATTAACGGCACGGTCAATGATTTGGCTGTCGGTGGGGCGGTGCCTTTGTATATCTCGGCAGGATTTATAGTTGAGGAAGGTTTTTCTATTTCAGAGATGAAAAAAATCGCGACCAGTATGGGAGAGGCAGCGAAAAAAGCCGGGGTTAAGGTCGTTACGGGCGATACGAAAGTGGTTGAAAAAGGTGCGGCTAGCGGGCTTTTTATTAATACTGCCGGAGTGGGGCTTGTTCCCGAAGGGGTAGAGCTTTCGGGGAATAAAGCTGCGGCAGGGGATGTGATAATTTTGTCAGGGAGTATTGCTGAGCATGGTGTGGCAATTATGTCCGCGCGCAAGAATATGGAGTTTGAAACAAGCATCGTTTCGGATACTGCGCCTTTAAACGGTTTGGTCCAAAGTATGTTTGCTGCTTCTACCGCGGGTATAAAATGTATGCGCGATGCAACGCGTGGCGGAGTGGCTGCCGTGCTTAACGAAATAGCAAGGCAATCCGGCGTCGGAATTATGCTTGAAGAAAGCAAAATCCCTGTGCAAAAAGAGGTTACAGCAATCTGCGATATGTTCGGGTTTGATCCTTTGAATATAGCTTGCGAAGGGAGGCTTGTTGTCATTGTTAAGAAGGAAGCGGCTGCAGATGTTTTAAATGCTATGCAAAATAATCCTTTGGGGAAAGGTGCAAGCATTATCGGCGAAGTGGTAGAGGACAGTAATAATTTGGTGCAAATGCGTACTTTAATCGGCGGATTGCGGCTGGTGGAATGGCTATATGGTGAACAGTTGCCCAGAATATGCTAAATATGTAATTATTGAAGGAAACAAAAACTTTACGCAGGCGGTTCTTTGTGACAGAATGCAAACATCGCTGTTCCTAAGGGGTTAAAATGGGTAAAAAGATAAGACTAAAAGACGAAACAAAAGAGCTTCTTTATGGCGTAGGGCTTTTGCTTTTGGGCGTGCTTGCTTTCGTGTGGGTCGTAAATAAGCAGCACGATGTCGAGTCTAATGCCGACAAAAACGGCTTTGTTATTCATTCCAGTTTCGGGCGGACTAACGGGCTTCATTTGGGTGATAATGTGCGCATAGCGGGAGTTAATGTCGGTAAGGTTATCAGAGCGGATTTGTTGGACAACTATCACGTGGATTTGACTTTTCTTTTGGATAAAGACTATAAAATACCCGAAGATAGCTCAGCCTCTATAGAGTCTGATTCATTGCTCGGAAGTAAGTATGTCGATATTACTTTGGGAGCCGAAGATGCTACTATTCCTTACGACGGGCGCCTTATTTATACTCAAGACGCCATGGTGCTTGAGGAGCTTATTGATATGGTGATCTCGTATGCAAAAAGTAAACAAGAGCAGGAAGCTCAAAAATGCGATTGTGATAAAAAGGAGAAGAAATGAAGAAAAGACCACTTGAAACAGTCATGGGTATAGTTGTTATCCTTGTCGCTTTGGGCTTTATTGTTTTCGCCTACTCTAAAATCGAATTAAAGACCGTCGAGGGCTATAATGTTTATGCTTTATTTCAGCAGGCAGGGGGGCTTGAAAATGGCTCTAATGTTGAAATAAGTGGTATTAAAGTCGGCACGGTTACGGCTCGCGAATTGGACGATGATTTTAACGCTAAAGTAAGTATGGTTATTAAGGAAGATGTTGCTCTTCCCGATGATACGGTCGCAGTAGTTATGGGCGATGGTTTAATGGGTGGCAAGCTGGTTAACCTTATTCCCGGAAAAAGCCATAACATGCTTAAAAACGGGGATAAAATTACCAAAGTGAAAGATTTTAAATCTTTGGAAGATTCGGTCAGCGAAATTATCTTTTTGGCCACTAAAGGCCCCAAGGATGCGGAATAAGAATCATGAAAAAGTTCTCAACGGCGGTGGCAAGAATAATTCCTTTTCGTGATTGGGCGAAAGAGGAATATGAGGATCAAGCAATTAATATATTTGCCAAACTCAAACCGGTTTTGGGCGAGAGGATATTGATTGTCGGTTGTGCAGACGGGGAAATGGGAAGGCTGATAAAAAATCGCGGTTGCTCCGTGGTCGGAATCGATAACAATGTCGCAATGATTGAAATGGCCAGGAAACAAGGAATTGATGCGCGATTGATGAACGGAGAGAACCTTATTTTTAAGGGCGAGTTTGATGGCGTGATTTCTTATTCGGCTTTACATTGGATGCGGCATCCCGACAAAGTTATCGCAGGGGTGTGGACAGCTCTTAAACCCGGTGGGCGCTATGTCGGGGCTTTGGGAGCTTATAACAATATATCTCAGGTTATTGATGCATTTTTGGCGGCTTTGCAGGATAGGGGAATCGACGGGTTTTACCTTATTCCTTGGTATTTTCCTTCGGTGAATGACTATAACCGCAGGCTTGAGAATGCCGGCTTCTATGTTGATAATATAGAAGAAGTTGTGCTTGACCAGGAACTTGATATTCCTTTGTCCGAATGGATACGAGGGCGAGTCGGTGATGCTTTTGCCTCGGTTATCAAAGAAAATGAGCGCGATAAGTTTTTTAATGAAGTTGAATATATTTTAAACAGTAAACTTAGAGATTACGGTAAGGGCAAAGTAATCGAATACAGAGTTATTTGCTTTAACGCAATTAAGGCAAAAGAGGATTAAATGCTGAAGAATTATGCTTTATTTGTAATTATAGCGGGATTTTTTTGCTTTTCGCCTTTGACGGTGATGACAGCCGCTGCGGGTATTCCTATGGATACTGCGCAGCTTCGGGCCTTGGATAAAGTTACGGGACGCACGAGTACCGTCGAGGTTAAAGTGGGAGAAGTGGCAGAGTTCGGCACTTTGTTAATCAAGGTGAATGTGTGCAAGACAAATCCTCCGGAAGAGACGCCCGAAAATGCGGCTTTTTTAGAGATAATTAATCTTCCCAGAAAAACAAATAAGGGAACAAAGATATTCAGCGGCTGGATGTTTTCATCATCGCCTGCTTTGTCAGCATTGGAAAGCTCCAGCTATGATGTGTGGGTCTTAAAATGCACCGGAAATGTGCTTGCCGCGCCACAGGAAAAAGAAAGCGAAAATGTAGAGAAACTTCAAGATAAAGATGCTATGCCGACGGTTACGATACATAATGAAGCTGCCGAGGAGGTTGAGCCGGAAGTTGTACCTTCGGTTCCTGATGAAGAAGTCTTAGAGGATTCTTTTTGGTTTAAGTTTTAGTAGTGCAAAAGTCTAAATTGAACTATGTTGTAAATCAAGTATTGTCTAGTTTAAGTTGTTGCTGATTTTAAGTTATTTTTTATGAAAAGGAGAGGAAGATGAACGATATTCAATTACAGCGCATGCATACAGGAAAGGGCTTTATCGCCGCTTTGGATCAAAGCGGGGGAAGCACTCCTAAGGCGCTTAAACTTTATGGTATTGCTGAGGATGCTTATCATAACGAGGAAGAGATGTTTGACCTTATGCATCAAATGAGGGCAAGGATTATCACCAGTCCTTCCTTTAGTTCCGAATATATCTTAGGGGCTATTTTGTTTGAAATGACGATGGATAGGAAAATTGAAGGTAAATTTACCGCGGATTATTTGTGGGAAGAAAAGAGAATTGTGCCTATCCTTAAAGTAGATAAAGGGGTGGTTGAGGAGCAAAACGGCGTGCAGCTTATGAAGCCTATTCCAGAGCTTGATGATTTGCTTATCCGCGCAAGAGAAAGGCATATCTTCGGCACGAAAATGCGCAGCGTGGTTAAGCATGCAAATGAGCAGGGAATTAAAGATTTGGTTGCTCAACAATTTGAGGTTGGAATTAAAATCGCAAAGGCCGGATTGGTGCCTATTTTGGAGCCGGAAGTTGATATCTTAAGCGAAGATAAGGCAAAGTCCGAAGAAATACTTTTGCGTGAGATTATGGCGCAGCTTGCCGTGCTTGAGCCTGATGTAAAGGTGATGTTTAAGGTATCAATTCCTACAGTTGACGGTTTTTATACCGAGCTTGAAAAAGATCCTCATGTGGTGCGTGTGGTAGCTCTTTCCGGTGGCTATTCGCGCAAAGAAGCTTGTGAGAGGCTTGCTCTTAATCCCGGTCTGATAGCCAGTTTCTCGCGTGCTTTTACCGAAGGGCTGTCCGTGGGGCAAAGCGATGCTGAGTTTAATAAAACTTTGCATGATTCCGCTAAAGAAATATATGATGCTTCCATAGCTTAAAAGGACAGGTGCGCAATGTTTAAGCTGGTTTTAATTCGTCACGGCGAGAGCGTGTGGAATAAGGAAAACTTGTTTACGGGGTGGACGGATGTCGAACTTTCCGAGAAAGGGCAGGCCGAGGCTGTTAAAGCCGGTCGTATCTTGAAGGATAAAGGCTTTAAGTTTGACATTTGCTACACTTCCTTTTTAAAGCGGGCAATTCATACGGCTAACTTTGTTTTGTCCGAAATGGATTTGGAGTGGTTGCCGGTGATTAAAACTTGGAGGCTTAACGAGCGGCATTATGGTGCTTTGCAAGGGCAAAACAAGCAGGAGTTGGCGGAAAAATACGGTAAGGAGCAAGTGCAAATATGGCGCAGGTCTTATGCCGTGCCGCCTCCTGCTTTGGAAAAAGACGATCCCAGAAATCCCGCTTTTGATTTGCGGTATAAGGATGTGCCGAAGGACGAACTACCTTTGACGGAAAGCCTTAAGGATACGGTCGCGCGCGTTTTGCCTTGTTTCGAAGGTGAGGTAAAGGCTTTGATTGCAGGCGGTAAACGAGTTTTAATTGCAGCGCACGGGAACTCTATTCGCGCTTTAGTCAAGCACTTGGAAGGTATTTCCGATGAAGACATTGTTAAGGTCGAAATACCGACCGGTGTGCCGCAAGTTTATGAGCTTGATGACGACTTCAAAGTTCTTCGCCATTATTATTTGGAAGACTAGAAAAAGGGATTATATGCCCATTGTAAAAGGGCTTGGCGCTGGCGACGTCGGCAAGATAGGTCCATAGGCAGGCAGCCTTTTTCTATTTGAACTTTATGGCGTTTGAACGCTCGCCACCTTTTGATTTGGATTGCGTCTAAAAGAGGGATTCTACGTCCCAAGTAATAGCGGCAATACCATTGAAACCAGCCGCGCGGGTCGGGACCATAAATCCAACCTTTTTGTCGCCAAACGGACAGAGGCTGGCGCGATTTTATTTTGAAATAATTGCAATTTATATCGGGCTTTTCGGGGGAGAGTTTGGCATTTTTAAACCAATCCTCTGGAAATTCGGCGGTGCAATCAGTCATATAATGTCCTTCAAAAACTCCGAGTTCCAGCATCTCTTTTGGGGTTAATTCGGGTGTAAAGTCCGGTGAAAAATCCTTGCCCGTTTCAGCGGTAAGGACATAGCTGTATCCCGATTGCATTTTATCGTTTACGATTATCATTTTACTTCACTTTTGGGCTTTGGGATTTTTTGGTGGAGGTAAGGGGGATCGAACCCCTGACCTCTTGCATGCCATGCAAGCGCTCTCCCAGCTGAGCTATACCCCCACAGGTATTTGAGGTTGCTCATCTTACACAAAAATTGCCGCAGAGCAAGTGTTTTTTGCGCGTCAGGCTACTTTTCTCAAAACCCGCTCTTTTCTTTTCATTACGTAAAAACCATAACTTACCGTAAATCAGGTAAAAGGGATTGGGAATATAATCAAAAGTAGCCTTGACGAAAAACGGCATTGCTATAATATCCTTGGCAGAATCAAAGCTTTTAAGGAGAAGACTTATGGAAATAATTAAAGATTCTGATTTTAAAGCCGAAGTTGTGGAAGCAAAAACTCCCGTACTGCTTGACTTTTTTGCAACTTGGTGCGGACCTTGTCGGCAGCTTACCCCCATTTTGGAGGAGATTTCCAAGGAAATGGGCGATAAGATTAAAATCTTAAAAATGGATATTGATGAGTCTCCGGAAACTCCGAATTCCTTTGGAGTGCGCGGTATTCCTACGCTTATACTTTTCAAAGACGGTAAGCCTGTGGATACTAAAGTCGGTGCTATGCCTAAAAGTGCTGTCGAGGATTGGATAAAACAGCACGTATAAGCCGCATTTCATGACGGTTAGGTTAAAGCGGCGGGCTTTTTTGCAAGCCCGTTAGCGGTTTTCTTTTAAGATTTCGCCTAAAAGATACAAGGAACCGCAGATTAGAATGCGGGCGTCCGAGCTTTTTGGCATTTGTTCTATCGCGGATAGAGGACTTTTAGCTGCTTTTGCCGGCTTGTTCGAAACAGATGTGATTATGTCCGCAAGCCCGGCAGGAGAAAAGGCGTCATGTTCGTCGTTTACGGGGACGGTGTAAACGGTGTTAAAGAAAGGTGCAAGAATCCTAAAGAAGCTGTGCGCGTCTTTGCTTTTAAGCATTCCGCAAACGGCAAAAAGCGGCTTGTCATTAAAGTGGGGCAGAAAGTCTGCCAGCACTTTTGCGGCCCCTTCGTTGTGGCAGCCGTCAATCCATATTTCCCAGTTTTTATCGGGCAAGGCGTCTATTAATGTGCCGGAAACAAGCTTTTGTAAGCGTCCATGCCATATGGCAGAGGTAAGCCCCTTCCTTATCGCCGAGTTGCTTAAATGCAATGCTTGGCGGGCGCAGGTGATTGCCAGCGAAGCGTTCTGGTATTGGTGCTTGCCTAAAAGCGAAGGCTTAGGAAAATCCTTATCATTATACGAAAAGCCTTCATTTCCTTTTGCTTCGTAGAAAAAGTCCTTGCCTTCAAACAGAAGGCGCGCACCGATTTTTGCGGCATAAGAGGTGAAGATTTCGGGGCAGGTGGTTTTAGCTATAATTCCCAGCGAGTCGGGTTTTAGAATGTGAGCCTTTTCAAAGGATATTTTCTCCAGCGAATCGCCTAAAATCGCTACGTGGTCAAAGGAAATAGAAGTGATAATTGAGGCAATCGGTTTTTTGATTATGTTGGTCGCATCGAGTCTGCCGCCCAGTCCCGTTTCCAACAGCAGAATATCTGCGGGATTCTCTGCAAATCCTAAAAATGCGGCGGCGGTTACCAGTTCGAAAAAGCTTGGTGTGAGGTTGTTTGTGATGGCGGCTTTATCGGCTCTTTCTAAAAGTTCACAAAAATAATCGTCACTGATTTTTTCGCCATTTATCACGATTCTTTCTTTAAAATCGGCAAGGCTTGGCGAGGTGTAGGTATGAACCTTAAGCCCATCCGCCTCGCACATTGCCTTTAAAAATGCGATAGTAGAGCCTTTGCCGTTAGTGCCTGCGACATGGATAGTTTTGGGAAGGTGGTCTTGGGGATTGCCAAGGCAGGCCGCCAGCGCCGTTATTCTTTCTAATCCCAGTACAATGGCCTTGTCGTACTTTTGCCCAAGGTGCGCAAGCATTTCTTCGGTTTTGCTCATTTTATTTATGAATGCGAAAGTTTTACAATGTCGCCCGAGGGCTCGGTGTTGGTCAAAAGGCTGATGATTCTTATCAAAGTGCTGCGAAGCTCCTTGCGGTTTACCACCATGTCCAGCATGCCATGCTTTAAGAGATATTCTGCGGTCTGGAAGCCTTGCGGCAGACTTTCGCGAATCGTTTGTTCCACTACTCTGGCGCCGGCAAAGCCGATTGTGGCTCCCGTCTCGGCAAGCAAAATATCACCCAGCGAGGCAAAGCTTGCGGTTACGCCACCCGTGGTAGGGTCGGTCATGACAACAATGTAGGGCAGCCCCTTTTCCTTTAGCTTCTTGATTGCCGCGGTGGTGCGAACCATTTGCGAAAGGGCGAACATCCCTTCCTGCATACGCGCGCCGCCCGAAGCAGTGACAAGTAGCAGAGTCGCTTCTTGTAAAGCTGCAAGATCTGCGGCAGCAACGATGGCTTCGCCCACTGCCATACCCATGGAACCACCCATGAAATTAAAGTCCAGCACTCCCGCGACTAACGGCATTCCGCCAAGAGTACCGTGGGCAACGCGAATAGCGTCGTTTTGCGAAGTCTTTTTGCGGTATTCTTTAAGGCGCTCGGGATACTTTTTCACATCTTCAAAATTAAGAGGATTTTCGCGCACTTTAGGAAGGACTATTTCGGTAAACTTGCCGCTGTCAAACAGGGTTTCCAGCCGCTTCTTCGCGCCCAAGTGAAAGTGGTGAGAGCATTTTGGGCAGACATCAAGGTTCTGCTCCAGCTCCTTGTGAAAAATCATTTCGCCGCATTTTGGGCATTTAGTCCAAAAGTTGTCGGGGACTTCTCTGGGCTTTACTATTTTGTGGATTTTTGGGCGAACATAGTTGGTTAACCAGCTCATGATGCATCTTTCTTTTTGGTCAAAGCGGGGCTTGTGGGCGCTTGCGTCTGCGCCTTGGCAAGGGCTTTTTGCTTACGATAGTTGGTAAAATTCTTGGCAAGGTTGTTAAGCCAAACAAACGCGCCGCCAAAAATAAAAGACAACGCTGCCGTGGCAAGAATAATTATAAAAAGCGGGGCGGTGAGACTTAAAGAAAAAGGCCAAAGCGAAACGGTCACGCTTTCAATGTTTGATGCCGAGAACAGTACGACAAGGACAATGAAAATAATACCGATAAGCGCAGATAATGTGTGCATAGCTTTGCCTTTCTTAAAAGCCTTTAAGGGCTATTTGTTTTTAAAAACCTTAAGCTTTAAGTCTTTTCCCGCTTTGAAGAAGGGAACAGTCTTAGGCTCAACGCTGACGGCTTTGCCGGTCTTCGGGTTGCGCCCGATTCTGGCACCGCGCTGGCGGGTCGAAAAAGAGCCAAAACCGCGCAGCTCAACGCGGTTGCCAGCGGCAAGAGCCTCGGTAATTTCATCAAAAACATTGTTCACAAGGCGATCGGCATCGCTTACGGAAAGGTTATGCTTTTCGGCGATTATAGCAATAAGCTCAGATTTTTTCATTCTATCCTCTTTATCTATTGTTTGATTGAAAAGACGTTTATTTTAAAAGGCTTTTATAAAGACCTTGGCAAAAATAGTCAATAAGCGATTAAGACAAAGTGCCTTCTCATGTTTATTCTTAAAGTCTTATTTTTCCTTTACAATAAGAGGGGCTTCTTTTACTTTTGAAACAGGTGGGTGTACAATACCCCGTATTGGCTTGGATACCTTTTCGCCTGTGCGAAGCAGACAGGGGCTTTGTGAGAATAAGGAGCGTTAGTGATGGAAGAAAGTTTAAATGTAATAAAGACGAAGCGTTGTTCCTTTTCCAACCCAGATGTAGTTTTTTCGCAAAGCGGCTCTATGATTTTAGAGGCGCTGATAGTCCTCGGTATGATAGCGACGTTTACGCCGCTTTTGTATAAGCATGTAGCCGACCGTAGGGCGGACATTGAGAACATCAATCGCGCGAACACCCTTCTTTATCTTCAGCAAAAGACAGAAGAGTATCTGAAGGACCCCGACAACATCAACGCCTTGGTGGACGAGCTGGGTCATAACCAACATAAAGAGATTTTCCCGAGCGAACTGGGCGTAGGGGATAATTTTGATGGAAGATACATAATCGGCATAAGGCGCGAGGACGAGAATAACAAGCCCGTCCTAAAGGCGATGATTATCGACACGGTGAACACGGGTTCTGACCTCCGCGCTGCTAAAGTAGCGGAACTGATAGGGATATCTGCGGGGATATATACGGCGGTAGATCCTGATGCGGCTTGGGGAATAAATGGTATGTGGAGCGAGCCGCTTTCAAGGTATTTCACCACGACGGATATACCGACAGGAGCAGTTGCGGTCACGACCGAATATAACAAAGAAAAGTATAAAGTGAATATCAGCGATGTTTTGGTAGATAGCAACCTTGACATGGGCGAGTTTGAACTTACGGCTGAGCAGATTAATGCGATTAACCTTGCAGCTCAGAATGGAACGATAGACCAAATTACCACCACGGATGCTCGCGCAAGTAACAAAGTAGTTGCGGGAACCAAGCTTTGCCTTGGAGGGGAAGAAGATGCCAAGTGCATTGAGTCTTGGGAAGGCTTGGGCGGAGGAGGCGACCGCAGCGACCTTGCTTTGGTTCAGCTGTGTAATGCCGGCCTGTCCGAGATTTGTACGCTGGCATTTATGAAGGACTTAAATACCAGCTGTTCCAAGGTTGATGCGGTTTTTGATAGATTTAGGGTAGAATACCCGAACCCCAAGATTTACAACATCACCTACGGCAGCGTTAATACGTATGAAGGTTACGTAAGGACCAAGTGCGAAGGTACGCAGTTTATTGTGGATAACATCAGCACCCCGAACCTCTCTAACCCTGTGGAACAAGTAGGGGACTCTGCGTTTGGCATTACCACCCCCGGTTGGTATCAATTGACGCTGATGGGTCAGCAAGGGCTTTGGACCTCTACTCTAACTAATATTAACACGAACTCGACAGCTGGGGGAATTTTAATATCAAATTGTCAATATAATGGTGACGAAATTCTTACCCTTAAAGCAATTAAGGGTGGAGAGTATGTTGGTTCCGGCATATTCGGTGGAGCAGGCGTGGCTTTGTGGGATACTATAAATACAACAAGTGCTCCGATACTTGTTGCTGGAGGTGGTACTTGGGGTAGTACAGGTGGTGGTGGATATAATGGTGGGAAAAAATCTAATATTTCTGATGATGGAATTACTTCGGGATATAGTTGGGACGGAACGGCTGGAAATAATACAACTTATTGTTCTTCAGCTGATTGCAATATAGGAGCCACCGGAGGTAGATGGTGGTATCCACAAGGGAATTGGGGAGGTTATGGTGGAACGGGATATTGCGGAAGTGGATATGCTTGCACGACTATTGCAGGAGGAAACGGTGCGAATGGTGAAACGTCAGATTATACTAACTACCCCAATTCTTACTATGGTAATTGGTCGGCAGATTCATATGCTTCGGCTTATGCCTCTATAATCTACTGCGGTACGTCGGAATCTGATTGTCCTGTTGCTTGTGGCAGCGATAGTGATTGCCCGAGCGATATTCCTTATTGCTCCGACGGAGCTTGCACCGCTACCAAATCTTGCACCGCGAGCTCCCAGTGCACCGCCGCCAGCTTACCTTATTGCGTAGAGAACCTATGCTCCGACACCTGCACCGCCGATTCCCAGTGCCCCACCGCCACACCTTATTGTAACAGTGGTGTTTGCGAAACAACCAAATCCTGCTCTATCGACTCCGACTGCCCCAGCGCAATCCCTTATTGTAACAGCGGTATTTGTGAGGCGAATAAAGCTTGCACAGCAGACTCCGACTGTACTAATGCAAACAATAAACCCTATTGTCGTTCTGGCTATTGTAGCAACGTGTTTTATTCGGCAAGTAATGGCCAAAGCCAATGGTTGGGCCGTATAGGTGGTGTTGTTACGGCAGCAACCTTAACAATTCTCGCCGGTAGATATAAATTTGATTTAAGAGGAGGGGGAATAAGAAGAGTAATGCCTGCTAATAGTGGAACTTGGACAGTTACCAAGACATTTGCTAGTTCCACTTCTTTGCAAATCAAATGGATAAGTGGTGGATGGTGTAGAAACGGTAGTAAAGACTATCTTGGTGGTAATGGAGTAGGATTATGGGAGGGAGGTACCCTTAAATTAGTCGCTGGTGGTGGTGCTGATGGTATGGCCGGTGGCGGCGGATATAGGGGCGGTGACAGCAGACAAGCATCAGCTTGTCCGGATGCTAGGGGATATGCTTATAATGGACGTCAAGACAACAGCCAAGCAACTTCGGGAGCAGGAGGGGGTGGTTCCATTAGTATTATTAGTAATGTTCCCTATGGTTGGGGAGGAACAGGGGCCTGTTCATCGGATTATTCTGGTAGCGGTACCTATGCAACTTGGGGTGGTAACGCCTCCATTACCATCACCTACTGCGGACCGAATGCTTCCAGCACCTGCCCGTAAGTAGGGTTACAGGTTACGGGTTAAGAGTTAAGGTTACCTCTCCTTCGTGGAGGGTGGATTTCCAGCCTTAGGCTGAGAATGACGAAAAAAGAAAGGCTGAGAATGACGGGGAAATAATGAGGAATGAGAAATGAGAAATGAGAAAGGGAGAGAGGCGAGAGAATGACGGGAGTTGCAAGGGGTAAAATAAAAAACCGAAGGGGATGCCTTCGGTTTTTTGTTTGCTTTTCCAAAAAGATTAGTCTTTGGACTCTGCAGCAGCTTCCTCAGCCTCGGCGGGTTTTTCTTCCGCTTTGTCCTCGGCTTTGTCTTTTGCCTTGTCTTCGGACTTACTTTCCGCCTTTTTGGACTTGGCGGCAGTTTTCTTTTCTTTTTTAGGAGCCTCTTCAGCGGCTTCTTTCTCGGCAAGCTTACCATTCTTCTTGATAAGAGCCGCACCCAAGATGTCGCCTAAAGATGCACCGGAATCCGTCGAACCATATTCGGAAAGAGCTTGCTTCTCATCAGCAATTTCTTTCGCCTTTATGGAAAGGTTGAACTTGTGGTTCTTGGCGTCAATCAAGGTAATCTTGGCGTCAACCTTGTCACCTACGGCAAAGCGTTCAGGCTGTTGCTCCGAGCGTTCGCGGGAAAGGTCGGACTTGCGAATGAAGCCCTTCATGCCGTTTACTTCGACTTCAACACCACCTTCGGTAATGCCCGAGATGATGCAGGTAACAACGTCGCCCTTCTTCATGGAAGTGGCTGCACCACCGAAAGGATCTTCGGTAAGTTGCTTGATGCCAAGGCTTACGCGTTCTTTCTCAACGTCAATGTCAAGGACTTTGGCTTTGATAACATCGCCCTTCTTGTAGTCCTTTACAGCTTCGTCGCCGGACTTCGTCCAATCCAAGTCAGAAAGGTGGACCATGCCGTCAATCTCGTCATCAAGAGCAACGAACAAGCCGAATTCGGTGATGTTGCGAATCTCGCCTTCAATGACAGAGCCGACAGGGGTCGAGGCCGCAAACTTCTTCCACGGATTCTCCATGCATTGCTTTAAGCCAAGAGAAATGCGGCGTTTGCTTTGGTCAACGTCCAAAACGACAACTTCAACTTCTTGCGAAGTGGAGAGGAGTTTGCTCGGGTGGACGTTCTTCTTTGTCCAGCTCATTTCGGAAACATGAACAAGACCTTCAACGCCTTTGTCAAGCTCAATAAATGCGCCGTAGTCGGTGATGTTCGTAACCGTGCCTTTCACCTTTGCTCCAAGCGGGAAACGCTCCTCAACACCGGCCCAAGGATCGCTGTCAAGCTGCTTCATGCCAAGGCTGATGCGTTGGGTCTCGGGGTTAAAGCGGATAATCTGAACCTTTACGGGCTGACCGACGGTTAAGACTTCGCTGGGGTGGTTAATGCGCTTCCACGAAAGATCGGTGACGTGCAAAAGACCATCAACTCCGCCAAGGTCAATGAACGCGCCGTAGTCGGTGATGTTCTTGACAATGCCGTCAACAACTTGACCTTCGCCAAGGTTCTTGATGATTTCACCACGTTGCTCCGCTCTGGTTTCTTCCAATACGGCACGGCGGGAAACAACGATGTTGCCGCGAGCCTTATCCATCTTTAAAAGTTGGAAGGGTTGCGGAACACCCATAAGCGAGCTGATGTCGCGAATAGGACGAACGTCAACTTGCGAACCGGGTAAGAATGCCGTGGCGCCGTTCAAGTCAACCGTGAAGCCGCCTTTTACCTTGCCAAAGATGGTGCCGGTTACGCGCTCACCCTTGTTAAGAGATTCTTCAAGCTCAACCCATGCTTCTTCGCGGCGAGCCTTTTCGCGGGAAAGGACAACCATGCCGTCCTTGTCCTCGTAGCGGTCGATGTAAACATCAATCTTGTCACCGATTTGCGGTTCGGTCTTGCCGCATTCGCGAAGGGATATTCTGCCTTCGGATTTAAGTCCAACATCTAAAATCGCAAAATCGCCTTCAATGGCGATAACAGTGCCTTTTACAACCTGACCCTCAAAGCCAGATTTGTTTTTGAAAGATTCATCCAGCAAGGATGCAAAATCTTCCGTAGAGGGCATAAGCTCCTCTTTTTTCTCTTTTGTCATGATAGTATTTTCCTTTTTTATTTTTATTTCGTTTTATCCTGCCAGTTGGTTTGCCAACGGTCTTGGCGCAGCCTAACTTACAAACACTTTCTTGCGCCCATTTTTAAGAGATGAAAGTGCTTGCATACTCTATAGCTTTGGCAACCGCTGCATCAATGTCCAAGTCCGAAGTATCAAGGATAAAAGCGTCTTTTGCAGGTGCTAAAGGTGCGATACCCCTGGTTCTGTCGCGCTCGTCACGGACAAGCAGGTCAGCCAAAACGTGTTCGTATATAACGGATTTATCTTTCAATTGCAACTCTTTAAATCGTCTTTTTGCTCTTATTTCGTTCGAGGCGGTTACAAAAAGCTTTACCTCAGCTTCGGGGCAGATGGTGTTGCAAATGTCGCGACCGTCCAAAATAGCGCCTTTTGCCTTGGTATTATCGGGAAAGTATGGATTGTGGGCGAAGTTTCGCTGGACGTCCAAAAGCGCCTTTCGCACTCTGGGTTGTGCGGCGACGATTGATGCGGCGATGCCGGTTGCTTCGTCCCTTATTTTCGGATTTCCCAAGATGTTATAAAGGTTGATGTGGGATAGGGAAACGGCAGCTTCTTCCGCTAAATCCTCGTTGTTCGGGTCAAGTCCCTTTTCCAACATGGCGAGCGCAACGGCGCGATAGATTCTGCCCGTATCCAAAAAAGCAAAATTAAAATGCTTGGCAAGCCCCTCGGCCACGGTGCCTTTACCTGCGGCAGCCGGTCCATCTATGGCGATTATCATAAAGTATAACTCCTTATAAAATTGTCAGTTTTCGGGGATTATATAAATGCCTTTGATTTATGGCAAAGAAAATTGTGAAAAATAACCTTTGACATTGATAAAAAGATGTGGCAAATCGGCGCACTGATAAGCCTTTTGTTTTTAAGGAGAGTAATATGGTCGATAAGAATAAGTGGGGAACAAAGCGCGTATGCCCGTCGTGCGGCGCAAAGTTTTACGATCTTGGCAAAAATCCTGTTAAATGTCCGAAGTGTGGGGGAGAGTTCAGCTTGGAAGAGCTTCTTAAACATTCCTTCGCATCTAAAGCTAAAAAAGCCAAAAAGAATGTGCTTGAGAACGAAGATGATATTTCTTTTTCCGAAGATGATGTTGTTGATGAAGGCGTCGAGCCCGAGGAAGACGAGCTCTCTATCATAGAAGATGCCTCGGATATCGGTGACGATACTCACGATATGGCGGAAATTATCGGAAACCTTGAAAAAGGAAACTTGGGCGAGTAAGATATCTCAGAACTTTTTGAAAGTGGAGAGTCGTCTTGTATAAGTTTTTGATTCCATTGGCGATATTTCTTGCGGTGTCTTTGCCCGCTAATGCAGCTTGTGATAATGCCGACGAGGCTGTCAAAAAAGGAAATTACAAGCAAGCGGTGAATTATTATCGGATGTGTGCGACCAGAGAGGATGCCGTGTCCATGTATAAGTTGGCTTCGCTTTACGCTAAGGGCTTGGGGATATCTTCTCCGGATAAAAAGGCGGCAAGGAAATATTACTTTAGAGCGGCGGATCTCGGTTACGCACCTGCGCAAATGATGATAGGTGTGGATATGATATTGGAAAATGCCTCCAGTGCCGATAAAACAGAAGGGTATAAGTGGCTTTTATTGGCGGCGGAAAAGCCTGATAACAAATGGATTTATCCGCTTAACGATACAGCGGATTCCGGCAAGGCGGTGCAATATCTTAAGCAGCTTAATTCCTTGGTTTCAAGTCGCGAGAAAAAAGCTGCCATGGCGGCGGCGGGAGTCTTTAAACAGCAGAAAATTTTCCAAATGGCGAAGTTTGCTCTTAATCAAGACGAGTATAACGAGTTTATGTTGGGTTATGAAAAAGAAGGCGACGCAAGAGCCGCAGCTTTAGATTATCTTAGGCAGAGAGCTGCCGAATACAAAAAAACAAAGTAAAAAAAGGGTCACTCTTTGGAAAAACCTTTGAAAAAAGTTTTTATCAAAACCTTCGGCTGTCAGATGAATGTTTATGATTCCGGCAGGATGGCGGACATTATGGCGGGACTCGGATATGGAAAAACCGATAATCCCGAAAAAGCCGATGTTATTATCATAAATACTTGTCATATCAGGGAAAAGGCTTCGGATAAGGTCTTTTCCGAGGTGGGGCGCTATACGCCGTTAAAGAAGCAAAATTCCAATCTGATTATAGTGGTGGCGGGATGTGTGGTGCAGGCTTTTGCCAATGAGTTTTTGGCTAGAGCCAAAGGTGTTGATATTGCCCTTGGTCCGCAATGCTATCACTTGCTCGGGCAAAAGCTGCTGGAAGTCGGGAGCCAGCGCGGAATTAGGGTGGTAGAGGCAGACTTTCTTCAAGAGTCGAAGTTCGACACTTTGCCGGTGCATACGGATTGTGCGGCAGTGTCTTTTTTGGCAATTCAGGAAGGTTGCGACAGGTTTTGCTCTTATTGTGTCGTGCCTTATACAAGGGGGGCAGAGTATTCGCGTCCGTTTGCGGATGTTATGGCAGAGGCAAGGGATATGGTTACTAAAGGTGCCAGGGAAATTGTGCTTTTGGGGCAAAATGTTAATGCTTGGCACGGTGAGGATGAAGAAGGTAGGCCTTCTTCGCTTGATAAGCTGATATATGCGCTGGCAAAGATTGAAGGGCTGGACCGTATACGATTTGTTACGTCCTATCCTTCGGATATGACGGACGGGCTGATAGAGGTGTTCGGAAAAGAGCCTAAACTTATGCCTTATTTGCATTTACCGATACAATCGGGCTCGGACAAAGTATTAAAAGCGATGAATCGCAGATATACCGTGCAGGAATATAATAAAATTATAGAAAAATTACGTGCGGTGCGTCCTGATATTGCTATTTCTTCGGATTTTATTGTCGGATTTGCCGGTGAAGATGAAAATGACTTTAATAATACTTTGGAATTAGTTGATAAGGTCAGGTTTGCTTCATCTTTTTCCTTTAAATACTCGCCAAGAGCTGGTACAGTGGGTGCGGCGATGAAAGGACAAGTGCCCGAGGATGTGAAGGGTGCGAGGCTTACCGTCCTTCAGGCAAAACTGCAAGAGCATCAGCTTTCGTTTAACAAAGCCTGCTTGGGTAAAAAGATGGAAGTTTTGATTGAAGGCAAGGGCAATAAGGCTGGGGAATTCGTGGGGCATAGTCCTTATATGCAGACGGTTATTGTGCCTTCCAAAAAAGATATTGTCGGGCATATTGTTAAGGTGAAAATTACTAAGGCAGCACTTAATAATTTAGTCGGTGAAGCGGTTTAGCTACCACATATCCCTGAAGCGGTGTTTATAGGTTTGGTATGCCATTATCAAAGTATAAATGCCACCTATACAGGATGAAACAGAGTAATAGTGAAGTAAATCTTTGCTTTCAGTATAGTAGAACGCACTAAACCCTATGAATAAACTGCTTAGAATTATGCTAAGTATTAAAGTAATAATGTGTTTATGCGTCGGCATTATATGGTAAATACTTGCCATAAAGCAGCTTGAGAATAAAACAAACCGGATTATGTAATCAAAATACGGGTTAAAGCAGTAAAACGGAATGCCTGATGCCAGAGTGCAGAGAAGTTTCTCGCCTCCCATAAAAGTGATGACAGCGGCATAGCTGATGAAAACGGCAAGCGGCAATCCTAGAATGTATCTTAGAATAAAGATAATTTGTTGCGGCGTTACTGGCATCGGTTTGTTCCCTTATCATTAATTATGGTTGACTTTATGGCCTTTAAGGATAAAATACAAGGTCACAGATGCCTAATGCTGGGTCTGTGATTATTGTATTGCTTATGAAAGAAGGATATAATTATGGCAGAAATTGCTTTACCTGTTGTTGCTTTAAACGGTGTTTCCTCATATCTTCAATCTATAAAAAGGTTTCCGGTGCTTGATGCCGAAGATGAGTATATGCTTGCGAAGCGCTACCAAGAATACGACGATTTGAGTGCGGCGCACAGGCTGGTTACTTCTCATTTACGCTTGGCAGCAAGGATTGCCATCGCTTATAGAAGTTATGGTTTGCCTATAGCGGATTTGATATCCGAAGCTAATATCGGGTTGATGATGGCGGTGAAAAAGTTTAATCCTGATAAGGGATTCAGACTTTCTACTTACGCAATGTGGTGGATAAAAGCGGAACTTCACGATTTCATCCTTAAGTCGTGGTCGCTGGTCCGCATAGGGACAATAGCAGCACAGAAAAAATTGTTTTATAACTTGGGCAAAATTAAGGCGAAGCTGGGGCTTTATGATAATGCTGAGCTTGACAACGCCTCTTTGGCAAAAATATCTAAGACTTTGGGTGTGGATAAAAGAGATATATGCGAAATGAATGCTCGGATTGCCGGAGATGTCTCTTTGAATGCTCCGATAAGTGCGCAAAATGCTGAGGGAGACGGTTTTGAAAAGCAGGACTTTTTGGCAGATGATGCTCCTTCGCAAGAGTTGGTCTTGGCGGAAAGTGAGGAAACGCGCCTTCGCAAGAAGTTGTTTGCCGAAGCGATGCAAAGCCTTAATGAGCGCGAGCGCGAAATTATCGTGGCGCGTTATTTGCAAGAAAATCCGGAGACTTTAGAGGATTTGGGCGCGAGATTCGGTGTAAGTCGTGAGCGCGTGCGACAGATAGAAGGCCGGGCCTACGATAAGATATGCAAGTTCGTTAGAGAACAAGCTGTAAGTGCGTGATAATTTACTTGCCAGTAAAAACTAAAAGATGAACAATAATGCTATGTTCATTTTATTTGCTTGGGAGTAAAAATGGTTAAAGTTAATCCGTTTTATGCAGATTTGTTACCTTCGTATTTCTTTAGGGATATGGGAATTAAGGCTCGAGAAGTAAAAGAGAAAAATCCTGATGCGAAAATCATAAGTTTGGGTGTCGGTGATGTGTCCAGACATATTCCAAATGCTTCGATAAAGGCAATGCAGAAGGCTTTGCTGGAGATGGCTGATGATAATACTATGCACGGGTATCCACCCGAGCTCGGCTATGCTTTCTTGCGTGAGGCAATTGCCAAAAACGATTATAATGATTTTGGAATTGATGTCAGTGCGGACGAGATTTTCGTTTCGGACGGGTCTAAATGCGATGTCGCTAATGTGCAGGAGTTGTTCGCGCCTGATTGTGTCATCGGGATTCCCGATCCCGTGTATCCCGTTTATAGGGACAGCAACATTATGGCGGGAAGGAAGATAGTTTATCTTCCTTGCAAACCTGAAAATAATTTTATGCCTGAAGTGCCAAAAGAAAAATTGGATGTGATTTATCTTTGTTCGCCAAACAATCCTACGGGGACGGTGGCAAGTAAAGAGCAGCTTAAAGCCTTTGTTGATTACGCAAGTAAAAATGATGCGCTTATCATCTTTGATTCCGCTTATAAGGAGTTCATAAGGGATAAGGACTTGCCCAAATCTATTTACGAGATAGATGGGGCTAAAAAAGTTGCTATTGAAACACGTTCGTTTTCCAAAACTGCCGGATTTACGGGTGTAAGATGTGCCTATATGGTGGTGCCCAAAGAGCTTTCGGACTTTAACACTATGTGGCTGAGGCGGACTTCGACAAAGTTTAACGGTGTGTCTTATATCGTGCAAAGAGGCGCTGAGGCGGTCTTTTCTGATGAAGGTAAGAAGGAAGTTTCCGAGGTTATTTCCTATTACTTGGAAAATGCCAAGATTATAAGGAAAGGGTTGGAGGAAATCGGCTTTAAATGCTTTGGTGGGGACAATGCTCCTTATGTTTGGGCGGACATATCTAAGACGGGGCTTTCTTCGTGGGAATTTTTTGAAACAGTGCTTTTAAAAGCGTTTGTGATTTGCACACCCGGAAGCGGATTTGGCAAATGCGGCGAGGGATTTATGCGGTTCTCGGCTTTGGGTAAGAGAGAGGACACGCTTGAAGCCATAATGCGAATTAAGAACTTAAAAGAAAAGAGCAGAATATAAATGCGAAAAATACCTTTTATAAAAATGGACGGGCTTGGCAATGATTTTATGATTATTGACGAGCGTGAAAAGAGCTACAAGCTTACTTCAGAGAATATCGTAAAGCTGGCTAATCGCAAGACTGGTGTGGGCTTTGATCAGATGATTGTTTTGCGAAAACCCTCGGATACTAAATTGTACGCGGCAAAAATGGTGATATTTAATGCAGACGGTAGCGGCGCGGGGGCTTGCGGAAACGGGACACGTTGCGTTGGCAAGCTCTTACTTGATGAGAAGAAGGCAAAAAGCCTGAAAATAGAAGCTCCTAACGATAGAATTTTGGAGGTCTTTAACGGTGAGCAAATAACCGTAAATATGGGCAAGCCTAAAACGGCATGGAATGATATTCCTTTAGCAAAGTCCACGGATACTTTGTCTGTTACGGGAATTGTGGACGAGCTTCCTTTGCCCGTGGCGGTTAATGTCGGTAATCCGCATGCGGTATTCTTTGTCGAAGATGTTATGAATCTTGATATAGAAAAGTTCGGACCGATGGTTGAAAACCACGAAATGTTCCCCGAGCGGACTAATGTTGAATTCGCAGAAGTTATCTCTCCCGATCATATTCGTATGCGTGTTTGGGAGCGCGGTGCAGGTGTTACTGCGGCGTGCGGGACAGGTGCTTCGGCGACTTTGGTCGCAGCGGTGCGCAAAGGACTTTGCAATCGCGAGGCAAAAGTGGAAATGGACGGCGGAACGCTTACTATCGCGTGGACTTGGGAAGGCAATGTCATGATGACCGGTGATACCAATACCGCATTTGAAGGAGAGGCCTTTTTGTAGCTCTTTTCGTTTTGAGGGTTGCCACAATAAAATCTTTTTGTTAGAACATTGTCTTCAGTGCATAGATATTGGAGAAAAACTATGGATACTGAAAAAGAAAAGGCTACTGCCGCTTTGGTTACCAAAGACGGGCAGTTTTTTTTTGCTAAAGGTTTCGGGTATAATGGTGAGGTAAGCGGCGAAATAGCTTTTACTACTGCCGCCATCGGATATCAGGAAATAATCACTAATCCCATAAACAAGGGAAAGATAATGTTGTTTACCTTTCCTCATATTGGGAATGTCGGGATAAACGCCGAGGATTCGCTTTCTAAAGCGGGGCAGGTGGCTGGTGTCATCGTTCGCGATTATCCGACTTTGGCGTCTAATTACAGGGCGAAAACGGAGCTTATTTCCTTTTTGGAAAAGGAAAAAATAATCGGGATTTGTGAGCTGGATACGCGTGCGCTTTTGCAAAAAATCAGAAGTGCCGGCGGTAAGCTTTTTGGGATAATCGCCTATAACGAAAAAGGGCTTGATATCGAAAAGCTAAAGAAGAAAGCAATGGATATGAAGGTGGACTAAAATGCCAAAAAGAACAGATATAAAGAACATTCTTATCATTGGGGCAGGGCCCATAGTTATCGGACAAGCGTGCGAGTTTGATTATTCCGGCGCGCAGGCTTGTAAAGCATTAAAGGCAGAAGGCTACCGAGTCGTGCTTATCAATTCCAACCCCGCAACGATTATGACCGACCCAAATATGGCGGATGCGACTTATGTCGAGCCGATTACAACAGCGGCCATTGAGCAGATAATCGTAAAAGAAAAAATTGATGCGGTGCTGCCTAACATGGGAGGGCAGACTGCGCTTAATGCCGCTATGGATTTGGAGCGGGCGGGCGTGCTTGCTAAATACGGCGTTAAGATGATAGGGGCGAAGGCCGAGGTTATAGAGCGTGCCGAGGATAGGCAACAGTTTAAGGACGCTATGACCAGAATCGGGCTTGAGTCTCCTAAATCTAAAGTGTGCAGAAGTATGCAGGATGCCGAGGATGCCTTGGTGGAAGTGGGATTGCCTGCGATTATTCGCCCTTCGTTTACGCTTGGCGGACTGGGCAGCGGGACTGCTCATAATACCGAGGAGTTTCGGCAGATTGTGGCAGCGGGACTTGCCGCTTCGCCCATATCCGAGGTGCTGGTTGAAGAATCAGTGCTGGGCTGGAAAGAAATGGAAATGGAAGTCGTTAGGGATTCCAAAGACAACTTTATAGTGGTGTGTTCTATCGAGAATGTTGATCCCATGGGAGTGCATACGGGGGACTCTATTACCGTTGCTCCCGCGCTTTCTATTACACTTCCCGAATATCAAAAACTACGTGATGCGTCGCTGGCAATTTTGCGCGAGATAGGGGTGGATACTGGCGGGTCTAATATTCAATTCGCCTTAAATCCCGATAACGGCAGACTAGTTGTCATTGAGATGAATCCCAGAGTTTCGCGCTCGTCGGCGCTGGCTTCCAAAGCTACGGGATTCCCTATCGCCGCCGTTACGGCAAGGCTCGCAGTTGGTTATACTTTGGACGAGATTGTAAACAGTGTTACCGGGGAGGGTAGCTATTTCTTTGAGCCTGCAGTTGATTATGTCGTTGCCAAAGTGCCCAGATTTACTTTTGAAAAGTTCCCTGATACTGAGGCAGTGCTTGGGACTTCGATGAAGTCTATCGGTGAGGTTATGTCTATCGGGCGCAATTTTAACGAAACCATACAAAAGGCTTTTAGGTCTTTGGAAACAGGGCTTAACGGCTTTAACGAGATAACCTTTGATAAGGAAAAAGGCAGTAGAAAAGAGCAAATCCAAACCATGCTTGCCTATACCTGTCCCGACAGATTTTTGTATGTCGCCGAGGCTTTTCGCGAGGGTATGTCCGAGGACGAGATTTATGGCTTGTGCAAAATTGACAAGTGGTTTTTAAGGCAGGTTAAAGATGTGGTTGATGCCGAGAATGACCTGCGTTCAAGTGGTTTGCCCGAGAGCAGAGAAGGTTTGTTTAAGCTTAAAAATATGGGCTTTTCGGATGCCAGAATTGCAGAACTTGCTGGCACTTCCGAGCGCAAAGTTCGTGCACTTAGGAACAAGCTTAATCTTCACCCCGTTTACAAAAAAGTCGATACTTGCGCGGGGACAAAGGACGCTGTCATTTCCTATATGTATTCGACTTATGAATACGAGCCCGCGGTGAACGAGGCAAATGTTTCCGAGCGGCGCAAAGTCATTATTTTTGGAGGTGGTCCTAATCGCATAGGGCAGGGGATAGAGTTTGATTATTGCTGCTGTCATGCCGCTTTTGCGCTTAAAGAGCTTGGAATTGAGGCGATTATGGTGAACTGTAATCCCGAAACGGTTTCCACGGATTATGATACTTCGGACAGGCTTTATTTTGAGCCGCTGACGGTAGAGGATACTTTGGAAATCGTGCGCACCGAGGCGGCAAAAGGCGAGCTTTTGGGAGTGATTGTGCAGCTTGGAGGGCAAACGCCTTTGAAACTTTCGCAAAGCTTAGAGGAGGAGGGGATTCCCGTTTTGGGGACTTCGCCGGATTCTATCGACTTGGCAGAGGACAGGGAAAGGTTCAAAGAGTTCTTGGAGCCTTTGAATGTGTTGCAGCCCGAAAACGGCATTGCCTTTGACAGGAAGCAGGCACTGGTGGTGGCGAACAAAATCGGCTATCCCGTGCTGCTTCGGCCTTCGTATGTGCTGGGTGGGAGGGCTATGCGCATTGTCTATGATGACTCATCGCTTAACAAATATATTGATGAGGCGGTGAGAGTAACGGGTGACAATCCGATACTGATAGACCGCTTTTTGAACGAGTCGGACGAAGTTGATGTTGATGTTATCGCAGACGGCGAAAGAGTATATGTCGCCGGCGTGATGCAGCAGATAGAGGAAGCAGGCGTGCATTCCGGCGATTCCTCTTGCACTTTGCCGCCTTTTTCGCTGCCTAAAACCATCATTTACCAGATGAAGGAGCAGGCAAAGAAAATTGCGCTGGCGCTTAAGGTTAAAGGGCTTATGAATGTGCAATTCGCCGTGCATGACGGGCTGGTTTACATATTAGAAGTAAATCCAAGGGCGAGCAGGACAATCCCCTTTGTCGCCAAGGCCACAGGCGTTGAGGTGGCAAAAATCGCAACCAAAGTGATGACAGGGGCGAAGCTTTCTGAGTTCACACTTCCTAATAATGATGACTTGGGCTATATCGCGGTTAAAAAGGTAGTGTTTCCTTTTGCGAGATTCCCTGGGGCGGACATTGTTCTTGGTCCCGAGATGAAGTCAACCGGCGAGGTTATGGGTGTGGATAAGAACCTTGGGCTTGCTTTTGCCAAGGCTCAGCGCAGCACCGGCTTTGCCATGCCCGAGGAAGGCGAGGTCTTTGTCACCGTTAAAGATGACGACAAGCCGCGAGTTTTGCCTTTATGCAAGGAGCTTTTAGGGCTTGGGTTTTCAATATGTGCGACGGACGGGACGGCAGCTTACTTGCAAAGCAAAGGGCTTAAGGAAGTGCGCCGCGTAAATCGTGTGTCTCAAGGGCGGCCGCACTGCGTTGATGATATGATTTCCGGCAAAATAAAGCTGGTGCTGATTACCGCCGATAATAAGGTGATTGAGCATAAAGACGGCTATCTTATCAGGCAAAACGCGCTTCTTCGCAACATTCCGCACTATACGACCGTGCCGAGCATGAAGGTGTTTGTTGACGCGATTGTAGCGCTTAAAACCGAGAAACTTACCGTTCGTCCCTTGCAGTATTACTACGGCAAGCGGATTTAAGAAGCGGAATAAAAGGGGAAAAAATAGAGCAAGACGCCATAAAAACTCCCCCGTGGTGGCGGGGGAGGTTTCGGGTTTTGTTATCGGGAGTTAACTTTTCCATTTTCCTTATACATAACTCCTGCTAGGGAAGATTTTCCAAGCTTTCCTTGTATTCCATTGTGGTAAGTAAAACATATTTCTGCTATCTTTTTATCATCTAATTTATATATATCTATGGGAATAATATCTTCACCAATATTACAAATATGGACATCTGCAGATTCAAACGCTTTTTGAAGTTCTTCTCGCATTATAGATGGTGTTTTATCAGACTTTGTTATAGATCCCACTTTGGACCTTATGGTACTGGGGACTACATCTATCACGGGGTTATATGAGAAAGCATTTTCCCTAACTGCGAAAGAGTACCCAAGGTGATGCAGCTTTCCTATTTTATTGAGAGTGTCGGCAATTTTTTGCACGGATCTCCATGTGCCTTCAATTTCTTCTAGGTTTTTACCATAGTTAGCGCCTATCTCTTTTATATATTCGGGAGTGATTTCTCGATTTTTTTCATATTCTTTTGCAGCTTCAATGACTACGGTATATTCCCCATTCGCAAGTACTAAAAAGTTACTGCTAATGTGATCTATGTCCTTAGTAGCACTTAGTATTTTTCCAGCAGAGATCTCATCTATTCCTTTAGAGCTTCCATTTTTTCTGACAAGATGTATATCAGGGCACATAGAGTCTATATTATCGATAATAATATCCGGCATGTTGGGATCCTTAACCACTACCCATTTGTAGTCAGGGAAGTGTTTCTCTATGGCTTTATTAAGTTCATCGGCGAGCATTTGCATTTTTTCTGTGTTGTTCATTTGAATCTCCTGTTTAGGTTAAATTATTGCTGTATAATACAATATGTAAAACTTTTTGTCAACAAGTTTTAATGTTTGGCAAAAATGTCGTATATATTAGGAGAAAAAGCCACAAAAACCTCCCCCATGGGAGTGGGGGAGGTTTGTTGGTCAGCTGATTAGCCGGCTATTTAGAACAAAGGATTTAAGGACTTATTCCTAGATTTTGGGTTTGGCAGAGGATTTCTCTCGGCGGAGCTTTTTACGCTCGGCGCGCTTGAACTTCAGAAACTTGGCGGTGTTTTGCTGGTGTTCTTCGTAGGTTTTGGCAAAAAGGTGCTCGGTCGGGCTTTCGGGATTTACCACAAAGTAAAGGTAGTCGGTAGTGGCGGGGTTTAATGCCGCTCGCAAGCTGTCCAGTCCGAAGTTGCAAATCGGTTTTGGTGGAAGTCCTTTGTATTTATAGGTATTAAAGGGGCTATCTATCTCTAAATCTTTATAAACCAAGGGGCGGTCAAGGTCGAAATTGCCTCCCGTTACCGAGAAAATTACCGTGGGATCGGATTGCAATTTCATGCCTTTTTTCAAGCGGTTGATAAATACCGAGGCGATAATGGGGCGTTCGGCGGCGGTTACGGCTTCGCGTTCTATCAGCGAGGCTAAAACTTTTGCTTTGGCAAATGATTCAAGAGGAGCTTTTACTTTGCTGTTTTTCCACAATTTTTCCGCTTCGGAGGTAAAGGCTTTTTGCATGCGGGAGATTATGTCTTGGCGAGAATCTCCATAGGAATAGTGGTAGGTTTCGGGTAGCAAAGTGCCGTTTTCAGGTATTGATTCAACCTCACCGCTTAAGTTGTTGGTGGCGTTTAGTTCTTTGACAACGTCCGAGCTTGTCAGGCCTTCTTTAAAGGTGATTTTGTGGACGATTGTGGCGCCCGAGATGATTATGTCCGTGATGTTTTTTGCGCTGGCGTTTGCGGGGATTTGGTATTCGCCAGACTTTAAGTCTTTTTCTTTGCCTTGGATACGGGCGAAAAACTTAAACCAAAAGGGGGTGGCGATAAGGCTCTTTTGCCTCAGATCAGCGGCGGTCTTGTTTAGGCTCGCTCCCTTGGCGATAAGTATGACTTGCGCGGGGTTTTGCGTTGGTGAAGTGTATTTGTAATAGCCAAAGGCAACTGTTGCTCCTGCCGCTATCGTAAGAAGGATAAGCAGGGCAAGTATGCTGCGAAGATGCCTTTTCATAAGCTAGACCTTGGAAAATAATAAGGAGGCATTTGTACCGCCAAAGCCGAAAGAATTGCTTAGGGCGTGGGTGATTTTCTTTTCTTTCGGTGTGTTGGGGACAAGGTCAAGGCCTGCCGCTTCGTCTGCGATGTCGTGAAGGTTGACCGTCGGGGGCAGAATGCTGTTTTGCAAAGCCAAAATGGTGTAGATTGCTTCTACTCCGCCGGCGGCGCCAAGCAAGTGTCCCGTTACCGATTTTGTTGATGACATGGAAAGAGTGTCCAAGTGGTCGGCAAAAAGGGCCTTGACGGCGGTCGCTTCGGCTATGTCGCCCGCTCCGGTTGAAGTGCCGTGGGCGTTGATGTAGCCGATATCCTCAAGATTAAGCTTGGCATCGTTGATAGCCGTTTGCATTGCTTTTATAGCGCCTTTGCCCTCGGGGTCGGGAGCTGTGATGTGGTAGGCGTCGCTGGACATACCATAACCAGATACTTCGGCGTAAATCTTAGCTCCACGGGCTTTGGCGTGTTCATATTCTTCCAAAACGACAATGCCCGAGCCTTCGCTCATTACAAAGCCGTCACGAGCCTTGTCCCAAGGACGGCAGGCAAGTTCCGGTGTGTCGTTATAGGCAGTAGAAAGGGCGCGCGCTTGGCAAAAGCCTACTAAACCGAGCGGGGAAATAGGGGCTTCCGTCCCGCCCGCGACCATAATGTCGGCCAAGTCAAGTTTTATCATAGTGGCGGCATCGCCAATAGCATGGGTCGAAGTGGCACACGCTGTGCAAACGGTGCTGTTCGGTCCTTTGAAGCCATATTTTATGGAAAGGTTGCCTGCTGCCATGTTGCATATGACCGAAGGAATGAAGAAAGGACTTACGCGGCGCGGCCCTTGCTCATGCAAGGTTATGGAAGTTTCGGCAATAGTGTGAAGTCCGCCTATGCCCGAGCCTACCAAAACACCGATTCTTTCTTTTTCTTCGGCGGAAAGGTCAGAAAGTCCAGCATCTTCGACAGCATCTTTGCCTGCGCACATGGCGTAAAGGATAAAGTCGTCAACACGGCGACGGTCCTTTAAATCCATTACTTCGTCAGGATTAAAATCACCCGCTTCGTCCCCTCGCCTTATTTGTCCTGCAATTTTGCAGGTGAATTCGGAAGGGTCAAAGCGGGTTATTTTTGTAATTGCGGATTTACCGCTAAGGATACCTTGCCAGTTTGAGGTTACCCCACGCCCCAGAGGTGAAAGAATTCCAAGTCCTGTGATAACAACCCGTCTCATGGCAAGGTTTTTCTAAAAGGCATTAAGCCTTTGCTGCGTTCTTTTCGATGTAGTCGATGGCGTCTTTAACCGTAATAATCTTTTCGGCAGCGTCATCGGGAATCTCACATCCAAATTCTTCTTCAAAAGCCATCACCAATTCTACGGTGTCAAGGCTATCAGCGCCCAAATCATCAATAAAACTTGCAGTTTCAGTTACTTTTGCTTCGTCTGTTCCAAGATGTTCAATAACGATTTTCTTTACGCGTTCAGCAATATCACTCATTTAATTTCCTCTATAAATATATAGTTGCCCGAGGGTTAAATATCAGAGCTTTCAGTCAAAATCGGGCTTTTCCAACGGCTCTTCCTAATTAATCAGCCCCGCTTGATAACACATTATCAATAGGGTGTCAAATAAATCAAATGTCCTTTTTAAAACATAGCCATGCCGCCGTTAATGTGCAGAGTTTGTCCCGTTATATAGGATGCTTCTTCCGAGCTTAAGAATAATGCGGCGGCGGCAATATCCGACGGCATGCCTAAGCGGACAGCGGGAATCTTAGCGATAAGAGCATCGCGAGCGGATTCGGGTATGGCGTCGGTCATTTTTGTTGCAATAAAGCCGGGGGCTATGCAGTTTACCGTTATGCCGCGCGAGGCAACTTCCAAAGCCAAAGATTTGCTCATGGCAATTAAGCCTGCTTTGCTGGCGGCATAGTTTGCTTGTCCCGCGTTGCCCACGAAGCCTACGATTGAGGATATGGATACAATGCGTCCGAAGCGGCGTTTTATCATGCCGCGAACCGCATCTTTAGATAAGATAAAGGCGGCTTTCAGATTAACGTTTAAGACTTCGTCCCAGTCTTCGGGCTTCATACGCATCATCAAAGTGTCTTTGGTAAGGCCGGCGTTATTGATAAGAATGTCGACTTTGCCGGCTTTGTCTTCGGCTTTGGCAATCAAAGTTTCAACTTCACTTTGTTTGCTTAGGTCGCAAACGACGATTTTGGCCTTTGCGCCAAGCTCTTTTGCCAATTCATTTAAGGCGGCTTCGTTCCTGCCGGTAATGATGACTTCGGCTCCGTTTGCTGCGAGGACTTTGGCGATTTGTCCGCCGATACCTCCGGTTGCGCCTGTTACAAGAGCGGCTTTCCCTGTTAAATCAAACATATCAGTTTCCTTTCTTAAAGGTGAGCTTAGAGTGTTTTCATAAAAGATTCAATCTCTGCAAGAGTGCCTAGCGAGGTTCCTGCTAATTCCGGTGCAATACGCTTTTTCATACGGGTTAGGATTTCTCCGGTACCGAGTTCAAGTAAAGTATCTACGCCCTTACTTTGCATATAAAGGACGGACTCGCGCCATTTTACGCCGCTGGTAATTTGCGTTATCAAAAGGTCTTTGATTGCGGCTGGGTCGTCGGTTTCTTTAGCGGTGACATTTGAAATTATCGGGACCTCGGGTGTTTTAAAAGCGGTGGCTGCGATAACCGGTGCCATTTTGTCAGCGGCAGGCTTCATCAGCGAGCAGTGGAAAGGCGCGCTTACCGCCAAAGGAACGACAAGCTTCACGCTATATTTTTCTTTGGCGATTTGTGCGGCTTTTTCAAGAGCTTTTTTGTGTCCGCTTAAAACGACTTGTCCGAAGGAGTTATCGTTGGATACTTCGCAAATGTTCTTGTCATCCGAAGATTCGGTAGCGATTTTTTGCGCAGTGTCAAGTTCGACGCCTATTAGAGAAATCATACCGCCCAGTCCTACGGGAGCAGCTTCTTGCATTGCTTTTCCTCTTGTCCTTAAAAGGCGGGCTGTGTCGGCAAGGGAAAGTGAGTCCGCGGCGCAAAGGGCGGAATATTCGCCTAAAGAATGGCCTGCGGCAAAAAGCACATTGTTCCCTTTCAAAGAAAAGCCTGCTTCTTTTTCCAAAATGCGCAAGACGGCGATACTTACAGCCATTACGGCAGGCTGAGTGTTGCAGGTGAGGTTAAGCTCGTCTGTCGAGCCGTTAAACATAATGTCAGAAAGATTTTCGGACAGGGCATCATTTACTTCTTCAAAGACCTCTTTGGCAGAGGTGAAGGCAGAAAATAAGTCTTTACCCATACCTACGCTTTGGGATCCTTGTCCCGGGAAAACCAATGCAATTTTCATAAAAAACTCCCTATACAATTGCCGCTATAAAAGCCTTTTTTTACCTTGTTTGTCAAGGGTATTGCTTTTTTCGGCAAAGTTACTATCCTAACTCTTGGGGAGCAACCTCGTGGACACTATAATCGCAAACCCGATCAGGTTCGGAAGAAAGCAGTCGTAGCGAATCTATAGTGGGTCGCGAAGGCTTGCTTTCCCGTTTTTTATCCGTTTGCTTTGAGTGGAAAGATGACAGAAAACATACAATATAAAGTGTTGGCAAGAAAATACCGTCCTTCTACTTTTGATGATTTAATAGGGCAGGAAGCGCTGGTTAAGACTCTTGCAAATGCAATAGAGTCGGGGCGCATTGCTCAAGCTTATATGCTAACGGGTATAAGAGGTATCGGCAAAACTACTTCGGCGCGTATTATTGCCAAGGCGCTTAATTGCACGGGTAAGGACGGTAAAGGCGGCATGACCCCTAATCCTTGCGGTGAGTGCGAAAATTGCCGTGCTATTGCCGAGGACAGGCATGTCGATGTGCAGGAAATCGATGCTGCCAGTAATACGCAGGTTGATAATATCCGCGAGATTATTCAAAGCGCACGTTATAATCCCGTGTCCGCTCGCTATAAGGTTTATATTATCGACGAAGTTCATATGCTTTCCAAGGGTGCCTCTAATGCGCTTTTGAAGCTGTTGGAGGAGCCGCCCGAGCGGGTAAAGTTTATCTTTGCCACTACGGAAATAAGAAAAGTTCCAGTTACGATTCTTTCGCGTTGCCAAAGGTTTGATTTACGCAGAGTCGAAGCGGATGTTATTGCGGATTACTTCAAGAAAATTGTTAAGAAAGAAAAAGTCGAAGCAACGGATGAGGCTATTGATATTATAGCAAAATGCGCCGATGGCTCAGTGCGTGACGGGCTTTCCTTGCTGGATCAGGCTATTGCGCATAGCGGCGGCAAAGTCAGCGCCGACATGGTGAGGGCCATGCTCGGACTTGCGGATAGAACCGCTTTGTTTGATTTGTTTGAAAGGTTGATGCAGGGCAAAACTTCCGAGGTTTTGCGGATTGTCAGCGATATGAAGGCAAGTGGTGCCGATGCTTTAATGATTTTGCAAGATTTGGCGGATTTGGTTTATTTGCTTACCAAACTCAAAATCGAACCTAATTTAAAGCTGGATGCGACAGTGTCTGAGCTTGAAGCCAAAAGAGGGCGTGAGCTTTCGGCAAAGCTTTCTATGGCAGTGCTTACCAGATGCTGGCAGATGATTCTTAAAGGTATCGGCGAGGTTAAAGATTCCTCGGCATCGTTTGTCGCCTTGGAAATGGTGTTGGTGCGGATTGCTTATGCCTACGGCGTCGCTACGCCTATGGATATTATGAAAGAGCTAAAAGGGCAAAAGGATAGACCTTTGTCAGGAAATGTTATGGCTGAGACAGTGCCTGAGATCGTGCCTTCACAAGTGCAAGTTAAAACAGCGATTCAAGATAGTGCTGACAATAAACCCTTGGTTGGCTCTTTGAATGATGTCGCGGCGCTCGCGAGGAAAAACGGGCAGTCCATGCTTGCCCTTAATGTCGAAAAGTATATGCACCCCGTTGAGTTTAACGGTGATAATGTAAAGGTGAGGTTGGAAGCCGGTTATCCTCATGACTTGATTGTGGAGCTCACGAAGAAACTTAAGGAGTGGACGGGCAGAGAGTTTGCTATTGTTGCCGTGGAAGAAGGCGGCGGCAATACTATAAAGCAAGATAAAGATAAAAAAGCCGAGGAGTTAAAAATTGAAATGCAAAAAGATGAGCTGGTAAAAGCTACGTTAGAGGCGTTTCCCGATGCAAAAGTGCAAGAGGCAAGACCTGTGAATCTTTTTGGTGATTTTGATGAAAACGGCGATGATAATGATGTAACTGATAACAATGGAGATTATGAATGATGGATATCGCAGGCTTGATGAAAAAAGCTCAGGCAGTGCAAGCTGAGATGGAAAAAGTAAAGTCTAAGCTTGATGAAGTGGAAGTTACGGGTATTTCCGGCGGCGGTATGGTCGCGGTTACGCTTAACGGTAAGAATCAGGCGAAGAAGGTGGTGATTGAAGCCTCGGCCATAAATCCTGATGAAAAGGAAATGCTTGAGGATTTATTGGTTGCGGCGATTAACGATGCCAGGGATAAGGTCGAAGGTAAAATGCAAGAGGAGATGGCGAAAATGTCATCTTCGTTAGGACTTCCCCCCGGCATGGGACTTCCTTTTTAAAGGTAGCGGCTTGTGGTAGGCGCACAAATAAGTCAGCTTATAGCTCTTTTGGCAAAGATCCCGGGACTTGGTCCCAGATCGGCAAAAAGAGCGGCTTTACATCTTATGAAAAAGCGGGATACGCACTTGACGCCGCTTATCAAGGCTATGCAGGAAGTGCTTGATACGGTCGAGGTTTGCCCCTTATGCGGCAACCTTGATACGGTTTCACCTTGCGCTATTTGCAGTGATATCAAACGGGAAAGAAATAAGCTTTGTATCGTTGCCGATATTGCGGATTTGTGGGCGTTGGAACGAGCGGGATCTTTTAAGGGAAAGTATCATGTCTTAGGAGGGCTTTTGTCGGCTTTAGATGGAGTTTCTCCCGATGATTTGGGTGTTGAAGCCTTGCTTGACAGAGTTAAAAAAGACGAAGTAAGCGAAGTAATCTTGGCGCTCCCCGTTACGGTGGAAGGGCAGACTACATCGCATTATCTTGCAGATATGCTTGCAGATTTTAAGGATGTGGAAGTGTATATGTTAGCACAAGGGATTCCCGTCGGTGGAGAGCTTGATTATTTGGATGACGGGACTATCGCTACGGCCTTTAAGGCTAAGAAAAAGCTTTAATTACAATTTGATTATAACTCGGTTGCCTCAATGACTCCGCTGATGTTGCGCAGTTTATTAAGCAAGGCGGGAGAAGTGTCATAAGTGCCGGGTAATTCTATGGGAATGTCAAGCGAGTCGGTTCGGGGAATCAGTATAATCTTACCGCGACCTTTTTTAGCAGTGGAGATGATTTCTTTTATTTTATCTATGCTGGATTTTGATGTGAAAGTTACGCTGATGCCTTCGGTAGAGCTGCCGGCAATTTCGTCTAAATAAGATACAGATTGAAGCGATAATCTTATGTTGTCTTCGCCACCGCTTTGATCGACGCTTACATAAAAAACCAAAGGCTTTTTGGATTCTAATTTTTCCAAGTTGGCTTCCAAAATTTCCGAAAAAGTCAACATTTCAAAAATACCGCTGGAGTCACTGGCAGAAATGAAAGCAAAAGGTCTGCCCGTCTTGCTTATCCTTTTTCTAATTTCGCCCACTATGCCGACCAGAGTCATGGCTGCGGCAGGGCTGCGGGTAAGAGATTTTTTATTGTCGGCAAAAGTGCGAATGCCAAGGCGCTTTAAGGTGCGAGCGTATTCGTCCAAAGGATGAGCAGACAGGAAAAAGCCGATGGCATCTTTTTCCATTTCAAGCTTTTTCGTCATGGTCCAGTCGGGGACCTTTGTCAGTTTTATTTCCTTTTCTTCGGGCATGGTTGCGAAAAGATTGGTTTGATTGCTGTCCCTTTCTTCCTTGATTCTGTCCATAAATTGTCCCGCAATTCCGGTGCTTTCGTAAAGCGTGGCACGGTGAGGATAAAGCGAGTCGAAAGCGCCTGTGCTGGTTAGCGCTTCAAGGCACCTTTTGTTTACAATTTGCTTGTTTATGCGAGTTAAAAAATCAGTGTAGCTTTTGAATTTTCCGTTTTTGTTGCGCTCATCAACAACGCTTTGCATCGCATCCATGCCTACGCCTTTGATTGCCGATAGAGCGTAGCGGACGTTTTTCTTTTCAACCGAAAATTCGGGCATGGCTTTGTTGATGTCGGGGGGAAGAAGTCCGAAACCGTGGGTTATAAGTTCGTGCTTAAAGCCTTCCAATTTGGAGGGGTTTTGGCTGTCCATGGTCATTGAAGCGGCAATAAATTCTATGGGGAAGTTGGCTTTTAAGTAGGCGGTTTGGTAGGCAATGAAGGCGTAACAAGCGGCGTGGGATTTATTAAAGCCGTAGCCTGCGAACTTTTCCATTTGGGCAAAGATGTCTTTAGCTTTGTCTTCATCAACGCCCCTTTCTTTTGCTCCTTTGACAAAGATGGCTCGCTGCTTTTTCATTTCTTCTTTATTCTTTTTTCCCATAGCTTTGCGCAAAAGGTCTGCGCCGCCGAGGGTGTAGCCTGCCATTACTTGCGCAATTTGCATCACTTGCTCTTGGTAAATCATAATGCCATAGGTCTCTTTTAATATGCCTTCAAGCATGGGGTGGAGGTAGTCGGGTTGCTCGGCACCGTGTTTGCGCGCGATGTAGCTGGGGATGTTCTCCATGGGACCGGGGCGGAAAAGGGCAACAATAGCGATTAAATCCTCTAATTTATCAGGCTTAAGCTTATGCAAAATGTCACGCATGCCACTGCTTTCAAGTTGGAAAACACCATAAGTGTCCGCGTTTTGCAAAAGCTCATAGGTCTTTTTGTCGTTTAACGGTATTGAGGATATATCAATTTCTTTGCCGTTCTTTTTGATAAGCTCAAGGCACTTCGCGATTGTGGTCAAGGTCTTTAGACCAAGAAAATCAAACTTAATTAAGCTTGCAGACTCTACCCAGTATTTATCAAATTGCGTGACTGGCATGTCCGAGTCGGGATCACGGTATAACGGCACAATTTGCTCAAGCGGCTTCGCACCGATAACAACACCGGCCGCGTGGGTTGATGCGTTCCTTAGCAATCCCTCAAGCTTCAAGGATATTTCAATAAGCTTTTGGTAGCGTTCGTCTTTGGCTATTTCAGCTTTAAAATCTTCCTTGGTGGCCATAACTTCTTTTAGGGTTACATTTGTGCCGGGGTCGTTTGGGACGAGTTTGCAAATGCGATCGACGACGGGGTAGGGTATTTCCAAAACACGTCCTACATCGCGAAGAACCGCTCGGGCTTGAAGTTTTCCGAAGGTGATTATTTGTGCGACATGGTCAAAGCCGTATTTGTTTTGAACATACTCAATGGTTTTTTCGCGTTTCTCCTGACAAAAATCAATATCAAAATCGGGCATGGAAACACGCTCAGGATTCAAAAATCTTTCAAAAAGAAGATTGAAATGCAAAGGGTTTAAGTCGGTGATGGTAAGTGCCCAAGCGACAACGGAGCCTGCGCCCGAACCTCGTCCCGGACCTACAGGAATGTTGTGGGCCTTTGACCACTGAATGAAGTCGGAAACAATTAGAAAGTAGCCAGGAAACTCCATTTGAATAATTATGTTTAATTCATACTCCAAGCGATCGCGGTAGGGCTTGGCTATTTTTTCTTTTTCTTCATCCGTCATATCCGCGGTAAAGACATGCTTCTCAAGGCGCTTTTGTAAGCCGGTGGTTGCCATTTCGCGCAAAACGTCCGCTTCGGTTTTGCCTTTTTCTATCGCAAAATGGGGAAGGGCGGGGGGTAGAGTTTTAAGCGCGAAAGAGCAACGTTTGGCTATTTCAAAGGTGTTTGCAATCGCTTCGGGAAGGTCTTTGAAAAGCTCCGTCATTTCCTCTGCGCTTTTAAAGCGGTACTCGGGATTGAGGCGACGCCTTTTTAAGGAGTTGACATAGGTTTTGTTCGCAATACACAAAAGCGCATCGTGGGCTTCGAACATATCCTCGTCCATGAAAAAAGATTCATTCGTAGCGACCAGAGGAAGGTTTAATTCATATGCGAACTCCAAAAAGGTCGGTTCGGTCAGGTCCTCGGATTTTAAGCCGTGGCGTTGCAGTTCTATGTAAAGGCGATTTTCGTAGGCCTTTGCGAGTTCGATAAGTATGCTTTTCGCATCGTCTTTCTTGTCCGATTGGATAAGGCTACCGATTAAGCCTTCTGCTCCGCCAGTCAGCAAAATCAAGCCTTTATTGTTTTCGGTCAGAAAGGATAAAGGAATGTTTGGAGTGGCGGGCGGTTCGGTTTTTAAATGTGCCTCGGAACATATTTTTACAAGGTTAAGGTAGCCTTGGTGGTTTTGGGCAAAAAGGACTACAGGATAGGATTTTTCAGGCTCTTTATTGTTCATAAAAGCCAAGTTTTTTGGCTTTGGTAAAGATATGTTTATTTGACAACCGAGTATGGGTTTTATGCCGGCACTCATACAATATTGAGAAAAAGCCATTGCGCCGAACATATTTTGCGTATCGGTCATACCTAAGGCAGGCATATTTTCGGCAACGCAGCGATCTATCAGGGGGTGAGTTTTTTCCTCGGCCAAAGTGCCGTCATTCTTGATGATTTTTTCGGATTTGGAAATCCTTAACGCTCCCTCTAAAAGCGAGTATTCGGTGTGATTTCTAAGATGAATAAAACAGGGTTCTGCGGTCATTAGAAAACCTCATCAAGCGGAACAATTTTGCCGTCCCTCAGTGTGACTTGTCTATCCATTTTGGCGGCAATATCCGGGTTGTGAGTGGCAATGAGTGCGGAAAGGCCGGTTTGTCTTATGATGTTTAAAAGAAGGTCAAAAACAACTTCGGCTGTGTGCGTGTCAAGGTTCCCCGTGGGCTCATCGGCAAGCAAAAGATGAGGGCAATTTGCCAAAGCTCTGGCTATGGCAACGCGCTGCCCTTCGCCTCCGGAAAGCTCTGCTGGGCGGTGTGAAAGGCGCTCTTTCAAACCCATAACATCAAGAAGCCAAGCGGCTCGTGCTTTTGCTTTTTGTTTGTTTTCGCCTGCTATCATTTGCGGGATTACAACATTTTCAAGCGCAGAAAATTCGGGCAAAAGGTTGTGGCTTTGATACACAAAACCGATATATTTTTTGCGCATATTTGTGCGTGCTTTGTCGGGGAGCCCCGAAACATTATGGCCTCCTAAAAAGATATTACCGGAGTCGGGATGTTCAAGCAGCCCTGCAATGTTTAAAAGGGTCGATTTGCCTGCACCGGAAGGACCCAGCAGCGCAACAATTTCACCTTTTTTGATGGAGAAGTTTGCGCCTTTTAAAATGGTTAATTCCTGCTTTCCCGAAAGGAAGGATTTTGAGATGTTTCTAAGTTCCATTACCGGGGTGGAAATGCTGCTTTCAGCGTGTGTCGAAAAGGAGCTTTTAAGGACTATGTTCGGTTTTCTTATACCAAAAAGTTTCGGTGTAAGTTTTAAGGTTATCTTTTTGACGCCGATGATGATTTTATTCATAGCGAAGTACCTCTATGGGGTCGAGTTTTGCCGCGCGCCATGCAGGATACAGTGTGGCAAGGAAGGTCAGACAAAGCGCCATAAGAACAACGCAGATGACTTCGGTAACATCAACTTCGGCGGGGATACGCGAAAGGAAATATATCTCGGCGGAGAATAAGTCCGTGCCAAGAAGACTTTGTAAAAACTGGCGGACGCTTTCAATGTTTGCGCAGAACAGCAAGCCAAGTACCAAGCCGAGTAGGGTGCCGATAATTCCAACCGCTGCTCCGCTTAGGAAAAAGATACGCATAATCGAGCTTCTTTCAGCGCCCATTGTGCGTAAAACGGCGATGTTCTTGCTTTTATCTTTTACCAACATAATAAGTCCCGAAATCATATTAAACGAAGCGACGACTATGATGAGGGTGAGGATTAAAAACATTACGTTTCTTTCAACTTCAAGAGCATTGAAAAAAGCAGTGTTGGTTTGTTGCCAATTCCGAAGATGATTTTGCTTGCCCGCGATGGCAGCGATTTTGTTTTTCGCTTTGCTAAGCATATCGGGGTGAATAAGAAATACTTCAAGATTGGTGACGCCGTCACCGGTGTTAAAATATACTTTTGCATCTTTTATCGGCATAAAAATAAAGTTGGCGTCATATTCAAACATACCTACGGAAAAAGCCGAGGCGATTTTATAAGTTTTCATTCTGGGGACAGTACCAAAAGCGGTTACCGTTCCTTCGGGTGAAATCAGAGTTATTTCATCGCCGACACCAACGCCCATTTTGCGCAACAATTTATCTCCGACAATGACATTGTTGCCGCTTGCAAGTTTATCAAGAGTGCTTGGCGAGAGGTCTTTTTTGATAAGGTTATCCGCAGGTAGAGCATTAAAGTCAATTCCCCTTACGATTGCGCCTTGCGAGGTTTTTTGTGATGTTACCATGACCTGCCCTTCAATTATCGGAGTGGTAAAATAAACCTCGGGCAGGGAGGATATTTGCTTGGCGATGTCGCTGTAATTATCTAAGGTTGCAGAGTAGTTAGCGTAAACGCCAAGATGCCCGTTCAGGCCTAAGATGCGGGAAATAAGTTCTTGGCGAAAACCGTTCATCACGCTCATTACAATGATTAAAGTGGCGACGCCGAGGCATATGCCTAAGAGGGAGAAGCCCGCTATGACGGAGACAAAACCTTCTTTGCGCTTGGCTCGCAGATAGCGAAAAGCCATCATCCTTTCAAATGCCGAAAATGCGGACATATATTCCCCTTGACCAGTTGTTATTAGTTAGGCGAAGAATAAAAGATTTTTGCCGTAAGGGCAATAAAAGTTTATCAAAGCCTTACTAAATGAACATTAACTATGGGCTTTTTGCCATATTCAAACTCAAGCTTGCGGCGGAGAGCAACTTTTACCGTATCTTTTATCGCTTCATCATTGTTGCGGCGGCTTTTCTCTATATCCTCGACAGCGAGCTTTATGCTTTCGGAAAGTTGATCTATGTCAAAAGCATCGTTTACCTTATCGAATAAATCAAACGAGGAAACAATAGGATTGCCGACAACATGGAAGTGTTTGTCAATGACAACGGTGACGACGGCAGAGCCGGTTTCCAAGATTTTCCTGCGCTTTTTAAAGATGTCTTCACCAATGGATAAAAGGCGTTTGCCGTCGGCGACAAGTATGCCGGTTTCGGCGATGCCAAGAACCTTCGGATCATCTTTATCAAGCTGGACAAGATCACCGTTCTTTATCACAAAAGTGAAGGGAACACGGCAGTCTTTTGCCAGTTTCTCGTGCTCTAAAAGGTGCGATAAATCACCGTGCATCGGAACGGCAATTTGCGGATTGATGATTCTGTAAAGGCGCTTCATATCGGCCTTTGAAGGGTGTCCCGATACGTGAACCAGAGCATCTTTTTCCGTTATAACTTCCGCTCCCATGGCTAAAATGCGGTTTTGAAGTTTGCTGATTTGATACTCGTTGCCGGGGATAACGCGCGATGAGAAAATCACAACATCACCCTTGCCTATTTTAGGATAGTGCAAGCCTTGCCCCGTCAGTTGGTAAAGACCGGAACGCTGTTCCCCTTGGGAGCCGGTGCAGATGTATAAAACCTCGTTAGGATTCAAATCTTCAGCTTCTTCCTCTGATATGAATTCAGGAGTATTGTAAAGGTATCCCGAGGAACGTGCGGCCTCGTTTACCCGCCTTAACGAGCGGCCGAGAAGGCATACTTTGCGATGGTTATCCTCGGCGGCTTTGGCAATGCTTTCCAGCCTTGCAACATTTGAGGAAAAACAGGTGATGAGGACGTGTTTGTTGTAATGCGAAATAATCTCGGTCAAGCTGTCGCGAACATCACGCTCATTGTAGCTGGTCGCTTCGTTAAATACATTCGTCGAGTCGCATATCAGCGCGAGCACGCCTTTTTTCCCGATGCGTTTCAAGCTTTCTATGTCGTAGTTTTCATCCAAAAGCGCGTCTTCTTCAAACTTCCAATCACCCGTGTGAAGAACTGTCCCTTTATCGGTTGTAATGGCAAGAGAAGCGGGCTCGGGAATAGAGTGTGTCATTCCTATGACTTCAACGGTAAAGGGATCGAGGTTGAGAATATCGCCCCTTCTTATAATGTTGATGTCAACACGCTTAGTCAAAGCCATCTCGTCCAGCTTGGTTTCAAGCATTGCCGCTGCAAAGGGTGAAAGATAAATCGGGCAGTTCAGATAACGCCAAAGGTAAGAAACTCCACCGATGTGGTCTTCGTGCGCGTGGGTGATAATCAATCCCACGATGTCCTTTTTGTGCTTTTCAATAAAGCTGGGATCGGGCAAAAGCACTTCTATACCCGGCATTTCATCACCGGCGAAGCCAATGCCTAGATCAATGATAAGCCATTTGCCTTTATACTGATAAAGGTAAAAGTTCATACCGATTTCACCGATACCGCCCAGCGGCAAAAATACCAACTTGTCCTTTGGGACGGTCAATTGCGCTGGGGTTGCAGATTCGGGTTTGTTTTTTTCTTTCTTTGTAACAGGTGTGATTTCTTTATTTTCTTGCCTATTTGTATTTTTATTTTTCTTGTTCATTTCCATACCATTAATTTTTAAAAATAGATTTCTCCGCAAGGGATGATTTTATCGGGTTCTTCCTTGTTTTTTGTGGATAAAATCAAATTGCCTCTTGCATCAAGACCTTTAAATACTCCAAAAAGGGTGCCTTTGGCAAGAGTTACCTTTATGTCTTTGCCGAGGCCTATGGCATTTTCTTGCCAAAGAGAAATGATTTTTCTTGGAGGAAGGGTCAGATTATGAGCCAATCGGTTCAACAAAGAAGCTAAAAGTTCGTTTTTTGCTATGATTATATTTTCGTTTTTCAGTGAAGTTGCGGGATAGGAAAGCAAGTCGCTATTTTCGGGAAAAGTATCAATGTTTATTCCTATGCCGATGATAAGGCGGTTCGGGTCCTCAGCGGTTTCAAGCAAAATGCCGGATACTTTTTTGCCACTTATAAGAATGTCGTTCGGCCATTTTATTTTTGCTTTTGCAGGGGGAAGAACTTCGCATAAGGATACAGCGGCAGTTAGGCTATATATGCCAAGGTTTGAAAGGTCGGGGTTCGTTATGACGACCGAGAAGTAAAGACCTCCTTTCGGGCTTATCCAAGTTTTCCCTGGGCGGCCTTTGCCCTTTGTTTGTTCACTTGCGACAATTACCGAAAAGTCAGCGGTATAATCTTTTGCGGTGTCATTTGTGCTTTTTAAAGAAGCAAAATTGTGAATGGTAAAGGCGGTCATTTTTGGAAAAGAGCCTCGCTTGCCATTTTGCAAATATTTAATAGTTCATAAGAGAAGAAAGTCATAAAAAGCGAACTTAAAACACACAAAATCGTGACCATGAATATGGGAGTGTGCGGCTTTTCCGTTTCGTCGGTTTCGTTGCCGGAAAAGATGATTTCAATTATCTTTACGCAGTAAGCAAAAGCAAAAACTATGCCTAGAATCACAAACAGTGTCGGCAAATAATGTGCAGGTAATATCATTTCTTGCAGTAATAAGTACTTGCTAAGAAAGGTGGAAAAGGGCGGTGCTCCCGCTAAGCTTAAAATGAGAATGATGATGAGAAAGGTGCTTTTAGGTGAAGCCATGACAATGCCTTTTAATTCGCTTAAAAGGGAAAAGCGTCCTAATGAAGCAAAAAGTCCAATGCCTACTGGTGCTTGCAAAATAAAGAAAAACATCAATACGGTGTAGGTTCTCGGCGTTATACCTATGCCGAACAGCGACAACGCCATGCCAAGGTTTACAAGGCTGGCGTGGGCCAAAAACAGCTTGGTGTTTTCGGATTTTAAGGCGCTAAACGAGTTTAATGCTATGGTAATGATTGCCACTATAAGCAGCAAGGGTTCGTAAACGCTTTCCAATTCTAAAAAGTTTTCATAGAGAAGGCGAAATAACATAAAAAGAAGAAGGAAAGATAGTACGTTCGAAAAAAAGGCCGCGGTGGCACAAGAGGTGCTTTTGTAGGTGCTGCTTATCCAGGTTTGAAAGGGTGCCGCGCTCATTTTTATCAACAATCCGACAATTATAAAAGCACCGCCGAATAGGGGGGATATGTTAAAGAAAGTAAAAATAATGCCTATGCAAAGGCTCGCAAAACCCAGTGTAGCGGTCAGGATAAACGGGCTTAAGGATACTTTGTCAGCTTCGTTTAAATTTTGTTGTTCTAAATGGAAAAGTCCGTAAATAGATAAGAAAATAATTTCTATGCCGAGCAATAGAACCACCGGATTTCCTGATGACACGGTGATACATATTCCCAATGCTACTATGCCGAACAAAATATCTTGTTTTTTGTCCCCGTTTAAAAGTGCGCAAGCGGCGGTAAAAATTAGGAAAATGACTTTTAAAATACTGGTGTTTTCGTTGCTTATGAATAGTCCGTTTAACGCCAATTCCGGGCAGCTTGTGTTAGCCAAAAAACAAAGCAAAGCAGTGATTAAAATCAGCGTGGGAGATGTTCTAAGAAATCCTTTCTCCTCTGATCTGAACAGGTTTAGAATAAAGGTTGCGGCGAGCCCTAGCCCCAGAAAACATTCGGGAAAAGCAACTATCAGATTCATAAAATACCACCTATCATCAAGTTATCGAAAAAGCCTAGAAACCAGTCGGGGAAAAGTCCCAGCCCAAAAGAAAAACTAAGGCATAAGATTATGAATAATCCTTCTTTTAAAGATATATCTTTGATGTCCAGGAACTTTTCGGGGGACGCGCCTTGCATCATTTTTTGATAAGCGTTTATAAGATAAATTGCTGTTAAAATCATGGTGAAAATCAAGAATAAAGATATGAACATCTCGTCTTTGAAACTTTCATAAATCATTAGAAAATATCCTATAAAACCGCCTGTTAACGGAAATGATATCGCCGCAATAACGGTGATGAAAAACAGACTTGAAAATATCGGCATTGTTGTGAACAATCCATTGATTTCAAAGATGTGCAGGCTTGTGGTGCGACTCCAAATTATGTGTGCGCAAAGAAGCAAAGCCGTTACGATAAAAACATAATTCAGACTCAGATAAATTGCACCTTCAATTGCCATTGCGGCGGTGAGAAATATGCCCATAAAAATTATGCAAATGATGGCACTTATAAAGCAGCTCATCAGCTTAAGAAAATCTTTTTGTGTGAACACTTTCAGCGAAAAGAATAAAAATAATAAGCCGGTGATGATGATTACAGGTGCGGCGAAAAGTGGCTTTATCTCATAGAAATAAGAAATGAATGTTTTAGAAAAACCGTAAACGCCGATTAATACGGGGAGAATGGAAACGGCGCATAGTACTGCCGAAGGAGTTTCTGCTCTGGCATTGTTGTTAACCGCTAAAATCGGGAACAATCCGCCAATAATCAAATAGGAGAAAAGAAAGCCCGTCGCAGATAAAAGTTGCTTTTCGGGGTAGGAGAATACCGATACAAGAAACAAAGCGCCGGCGCATATATTCATCAGTAAAAGTTGGTTGTTGAAGGGTTTATCTTTATTTGCACTCCAAAGTTTTAAAAGTAAAAACAAAGGTATCGGGAAAGCGATAAAGAAAAATGTAAAAAGGGAAATGTCCGATGCGACAAACATTCCCATGGTCATGCTTTGCAGCCATAAAAAGAGGGTGCTGTATTCTTTTGTCATCTTTGTTTTGACATTCCAATCAAGGAAGATTGTGAAAAGAAAAAGCAATGCGACGGCGCTTAAAAATAAAAGCGAAAGTCCGTCTATCCCAAGATAGTAATTGAAGCCGTCAAGCCAAGGGAAAAGTTCCCCTCCCCAAAACTCTGAAGTGCTTTTATCAAAGTGGAAAAGGGCGATTATGCATAAAATTACTTCCGCAATGGCAATAATGGCGCGAATATCTTTGCAATTCTTTGCGGTTCTGATTTCTCCGCGTTTAACCAGTATCGTGAAAATTATGCCAATTAGCGGCACAAAAATCATTAAAAGAAGAAGATGATTCATTTTAAATCTCCTTTAACAAAAAAGAAAAAAGCAAAAACAAAAAGATACTTATTGCCATTATGACAAGGTGTCTTTTAAAGCTGTATTCGGGCGCGGAGTTTGGCATTTTATCTTCTTTTAAAGATGAAGGGAAAAGCGGTATGCGAGCGGTTATGGTTCCGGATATTTTTCCTGCTTCGTTTAAAAGAAAGTTCCCAGTGTCTTTTGCCAAAGAGGGTAAAAAGGTTTGATAAAAAGCCGATGATCCGAAGCCACTGTAAATAAAAAAGTATAGCTTCGGATATTTACTTTCAAAGATTTCTCTTAAGGAAAAATTATGTGAAAAACTGATGATAATATATGCTATGGCGAAAAGTGTTCCGATTACAAAGAACAAAGATATTTTTATGTCGGAGTCAAATATGAAAATAAATGCCGCGTCGATTGAAAGTATGTTTAATCCGATGAGACTCAGCACGACTTGTTTGCTTTCCGGGCTAAGGCGCGCGAGAATGGCATCGCTTCCGAAAAGCTCTCCAAAAAAGGTATAGGCGATAAGGCGCAATAAACTTAAAGTTGTGAGCGCGGCGATAATTGTTCCTATAAAAATGTAGGCGGGTGAGCGCGCGTTAAAAATGGAGATGTCGGCAAGCAGTATTATAACGCCGCTGCCGATGATGGCATTTAGGCACGAGAACTTTAATACTTTGCCGAGTCCGCCAATGGCTCTTATGTCATGTTCTCCCGAAGATGCTTGGATAACGCTTGCGTATGCCAGAAAAAGCAAAGCTTTTGCTACGGCGTGCAGGGCTAAAATTGTAAGCGCTAACGAGGTGTTGCCGTCCGCTAAAGCCAGGAGCATAAGCGCGGTTGCGGCAATTGTCGAATAGCTTAGAACCTTTTTTGTTTCAAATTGAACTAAAGCGGCGGTTGATGATGTAAGGGCGCTTATTATGGCGATAATACAAAGCCAAGGCATAATGCCATGTATCGTAAGTAAAGGTGCAAAAGTTTCAAAAAGGACAAATGCGCTTACAGGTATTACCAAGCTGTTTATGAAAGCCGCTACGGGGCTTGGCGTTTCCATAGTTTCACAAACCCATAAACCGAAGGGAATCTGTCCGCTTTTAATTAAAATACTTATCAAAACAAGCCAGCTGATAATCGCGGGGGTCGTTTCTTCTTTATATATAAGAGTGCTTATTATGCCCGCAAGTATCATAAAATCGGCGCTTATATTCATTGCCAGAGCGACTAAAGATGCTTGGTTGGTGCGATAACGTTGTAAGTAAAAGTTTGAAGAAACATAGGAAAAAAGGCTGGTAAGTATAAAGGCGATGAAAAGTAAAAGCGGACTGTTCGCAATGCTTAGAAGCATAAGTGCAAAAATTGTCATAAGTAATTTTGCAAGTAAATTGTCAGTTTTTTGTTTGGTTTTAGAGTAGGGCAGACAAAAGAGGGTAATAAATAAAGATGTAATACAAATTATCCCAAGTAATATATACGAAATAAAGTCAACTTTTACTTTAATGTCCAGTGATAAAGAATGTATGTGCAGGAAGGAGAAAAGAGTTACAATATGCGAAGAAAAAAGTTCTGTCGGAAAAGAAGAAAAGAGAAAGAAACAAGATGCAAGCATGCACAGCGTGCCTATTGTCCAGGGGACGAATCTTGCATTAGGTTCGTTTTTTAAAAATAATAAAAGTGCACCGATAAGCGGCGATATTACAGCGTAAATACTCATTCCTCAGCCCTTTTAGTTTGAACTTTTCTTCATGTTATACTATTTTGCTTTAGGATGTAACCTCTAATTAGGAATAGTAATTTTTTGTTAGCGTTATTCGTTCTTGTATCGTAGTATTACGGTATTCGCGATTTTGAAGATGAAGGAGACTTTTTAAGTGAATCAAAAAGAGCAGGAAATTATCAAGTCTGAAAGGCAGCTTAGAGCGCAAAATCTTGGATGTATAATAGAGCATTACCTTAAATACTATATCGGGAAGCAAGTGAAAGAGGCTACCAAAGAGGATTTGTTTACTTCGCTTGCTTTGGCGGTTCGAGAAGTCGCGGCAGATGGTATGTTTAACACGGTGGCACTTCAAGAAACTCGCGATCCGAAGCGTGTTTACTATCTTTCGCTGGAATACTTAATCGGGAGAAGTCTGGAAAACAATCTGCATAATCTGGGGCTCTATGATTTACTTGATGAAATTGACATAGGTAATCAGATTCCTTTTTCCGAAGTGTTGGATGCCGAATATGATCCTGCCCTCGGTAATGGCGGTCTTGGACGTTTGGCGGCTTGTTTTATGGATTCTATGGCAACTTTGGGGTTGCCTGGGTATGGCTACGGCATTAACTATCAATTTGGGCTTTTTAAGCAAATAATCGAAAACGGATGGCAGAAGGAAAAGGCGGATTCATGGTTCGGCAATTCTTCGCCCTGGCAGATTGAAAGGGCAAACAGAACTTGTACCGTGCCTTTGCTCGGGCGTATTGAAACGGTAACGCAAAACGGTAAGCAAGTTTCGTATTGGGTTGATTATAAAGAAGTTTTGGGTGTGCCTTATGATATGCCGATTGTCGGATACGGCGGAAAAACCGTTAATTACTTACGGCTTTTTTCAGCTAAAACAAATGATGAGCTGGATATAAAGGTTTTTAATGAAGGCGGATATATAAAAGCCGTGGAAACCGAGCTTAAAACCGAGACAATATCAAAGGTTCTTTATCCTTCTGATGAAAGCGAGGCGGGTAAGGAATTAAGACTTGTGCAGCAGTACTTTTTTGTGTCTTGTTCAATCACCGATATTATAAGGCGTTTTTTGGAAAATCATTTGGATTTCAATCTGTTGCCCGAAAAAGTCGCTATACAGATGAACGATACGCATCCTGCTTTGGCGGTGGTTGAGTTGATGAGAGTCTTGATTGATAATTACAATGTGCCTTGGGATAAAGCTTGGAATATCACAACCAATACTTTCGGTTATACCAATCATACTTTGCTTCCCGAAGCCTTGGAAAAATGGCCGGTCGCCATGATTGAAAAATATTTGCCGCGGCATATGCAGATTATTTACCTTATCAATATGAATCTGATGAATGAGGTGGCGAAAAAATATCCCGGCGATAACAGCAAGTTAGAGAAAATGTCCTTAATCGAAGAAGGTCCGGTTAAGAAGGTAAGAATGGCAAATCTTGCTATTGTAGGTTCGCATTCGGTTAATGGTGTTGCCGCTCTTCATTCCGAATTGATAAAGACGAATTTGGTGCCGGATTTTTATCAAATGTGGCCGAAAAAGTTCAATAATAAAACTAACGGGATTTCCCCGCGGCGGTGGCTCTTAACGGCGAATACCGAGCTTGCCGATATGATTACTTCGCGTATCGGAAATAAATGGATTACCGATTTATATGAGCTTAAAAAACTGGAGCCTTTTGTAAATGATGATGTGTTTATGCGCGAATTCTTTGAAATTAAAAAGGATAATAAGCGGCTTTTGGCGGATATGATTAAACTTAAAACAGATGTTGATGTTGATTTAGATTCGCTTTTTGATGTGCAGGCAAAGCGTATCCATGAATATAAAAGGCAGCTTTTAAATGTGCTTAACATAATCCATCAATACTTTTCCATTGTGCAGGATAACAAGCTGCCCGAGTGCTCCAGAACTTATATTTTTGCGGGGAAGGCAGCTCCTTCTTATGAAATTGCAAAATTGATTATAAAACTGATTAACAATGTGGCGCTTTTGGTTAACGATGATAAAAAAGCAAACAGATTTATGAGGGTTGTCTTTATTCCCGATTACAAAGTTTCTGTCGCCGAAAGGATATTCCCCGCTGCTGATTTGTCCGAGCAAATATCCACCGCCGGATTTGAGGCTTCCGGTACCGGCAATATGAAGTTTATGCTTAACGGTGCGGTTACCATTGGGACTTTGGATGGCGCAAATATTGAGATACGCGATGAAGTCGGAGCGGATAACTTCTATCTGTTCGGGCTTACGGCAGAGGAAGTTTTGAAGCTTAAAAGCAGCGGCAAGTATGATCCTTGGAGCTATTACAGTAAAGATTTACGGATAAAAAGAGTGCTTGATGCGCTTAATAATGATTTCTTCTGCCCTAATGAGCCGGGGATATTTAAGCGATTGTTCCAAAATCTGATGTATAATGATTACTACATGGTCTTGGCGGATATGGCCAGCTATATAGATACTCAGGACAGAATAAGCAAGGATTTTACGGACAAGACACTGTGGGCGCACAAGGCCATTATGAACACGGCAAGATCCGGGAAATTTTCTTCGGACAGGACAATCGCCGAGTATGCCAAAGATATTTGGCATGTTCAGCCGATGTCATAATTTGGTCAAAGGGCGATATGAACAAAAAGTATCGTTGTTTTTTCTTTTAAAAACCTTTATAAACTTTCATACACAATTAAAAGGTTTTAAAGGAGAAATTGATGTTTCGTGTTTTGGGTTTTGCAGGGGTGTCTCTTGTAGCAGTTTGTGCAGCTTTGTCTGTTTCGGCGGAAACTTTGGAAGAAGCGCTAGCATATTCTTATCAAAACAATCCGACACTGCTTGCTCAAAGAGCTTATGTTCGTGCGATAGATGAAAATGTGGCGCAGGCACTTTCGGGGTGGCGTCCTACAATTGCGGCAGTGGGAAATTTTACTCCTTCTTCAACCAAAACCTCAGGCAATTCAAAGAATCCAGTTTATAATTCAATGTATGGTGATAATGAGGCAAAAGCTACAAGCTACGGCGTAGGGCTTAATGTGTCGCAACCGATTTTTTCGGGCTTTAAGACCGTATCTCAGACTAAAGCAGCGGAAAATCAGGTGAAAGCCGAGCGTGCAAACTTGCGCTTGGTTGAGGAAAATGTTTTGACCGCGGCGGCAACTGCCTATGCCGATGTGCTTAAAAGCCAAGCTATACTTGAGCTTAAAGTAAATAATGAAAAGCTGCTTAAAAGAGAGCTGGACAGGGCTTATCAGCGTTTTGATGTAGGCGAAATTACAAAAACCGATGTGGCCCAGACCGAGGCAAGTTACTCGGGCGCGGTGGCAGACAGGATTATGGCAGAAGGCGATTTGCAGGTTGCAAAGGCTAATTATTTAAAGGCGGTGGGCAAAAATCCCGAAAATCTTTCCGAACCTTTGACGGTTAAGGATTTGCTTCCTCTTTCTTTGGACAATGCGATTGAACTGGCCGCAAGCTATAATCCTGCGGTGATTGCTGCCGAATATAGCGCAAGAAGTGCATGGTATAATGTTAATAATGCTACAGGTGATTTGCTTCCCGACTTGGAAATTACCGCCTCGGTGCGCAAGGATTGGAATAATCCTTTGCAAAATTATGACACGGAAACTTATAAGGCTTCAGCAAATTTGACTGTACCTTTGTATGAAGCGGGAGCGGTTTATTCCAAAGTGCGACAGGCAAAGCATACCGCTAATCAATACCGTATTTTAAAGGAAAAAGCCGTGCAGGAAGCGGTTAATTCCGTTACTTCTGCTTGGGAATCGCTTAACGCATCAAAGGCATCTATTGCATCAATAAAAATGCAAATTGATGCTTCGGCAAGGGCGTTGACGGGCGTCAAAAATGAAGAACTGGCCGGTGAACGTACGGTGCTTGATGTGCTTAATGCCGAGCAAGCGTTACTTAACAACAGAGTTTCTTTGGTCGAGGCTAAGCGAAACGAATTGGTCGCCTCTTTCTATGTGATGTCAGCGGTGGGGCGTATGACGGCTTCAAACTTGGAATTGGACACGAAGGTCTATGATCCTTTACAGAACTATGATGATGTCAGCGGAAAGTGGTTTGGAACAGGTATAAACGAAGACGATTTGGGCAATGCTGGAAAATAACGAAAATCCCTCTATGGAAGAGATACTTTTATCAATTAAAAGTATTCTGTCCGGTGAAGTTGAAAAAGCAAGCAATGTTGTTGCAGATAATGCCGCAGATGGTGATTTTGAAAGTGTACCTTCGTCAAAGATTTTTGACCTTACAGAGGAAATGCTGGTGGAAGTTCCAAAAGCTTTTGTTGCAAATAAGAAATGATTAAATCACAATGAAATAAGGAGTTAAATATGCCCGCTTATCAATATGTCTATGTGATGAAAGATTTATGCAAAACCTATCCCGGCGGGAAAGAGGTGCTTAAAAACATTTGGCTTTCTTTTTTGCCGGGGGCGAAAATCGGTGTTTTGGGCGTAAACGGTGCCGGTAAATCCACTCTTATGAAAATTATGGCGGGGATAGAGAAGGATTTCCAGGGAGAAGCTTGGGCCGCTGAAGGAGCGAGCGTCGGCTATCTACCTCAAGAGCCGCAATTGGACACTTCCAAAACCGTGATGGAAAATGTGATGGACGGCGTAGGAGAGGTGCGTGATTTGCTTAAGCGCTTTGAAGAAGTGAGTAATGAGTTTTCTAATCCCGATGCGGATATGGATGCTCTGATTGCCGAGCAGAGCGAGCTCCAGGAAAAGATTGATGCCGCCGACGGGTGGAATATCGAAAGATTAGTCGAGGTTGCTATGGACGCACTGCGCTGTCCTCCCGGAGATAGTCCGGTGGATAAACTTTCCGGCGGTGAAAAGCGCAGAGTGGCTTTGTGCCGTTTGTTGTTGTCCAAACCGGATCTATTGCTTTTGGACGAGCCGACTAATCACCTTGATGCCGAGTCGGTGGCATGGTTGGAACAGCATCTTCGCGAGTATAAAGGGACGGTGGTTTTGGTTACTCATGACAGATATTTCTTGGACAATGTTACAGGTTGGATTTTAGAGTTGGACAGAGGGCAGGGTATTCCTTACGAGGGGAATTACTCGTCGTGGCTTGAGCAGAAGAAGAAGCGACTTGAACAGGAAGCTCGTGAGGAATCCGCCAGACAGCGCACCATATCCGAGGAATTGGAATGGATAAGGCAAAGCCCTAAAGCTCGGCAAGCTAAGAGCAAAGCTCGTGTGGCGGCTTTTGATGAATTGGTGGCAAAAGCGGGTAAGCAGGCCGAAGGGCAGGCGCAGATCATTATTCCCGCTGGTCCGAGACTCGGTGATTTAGTGATTGAGGCAAAAGGACTTAGCAAGGGTTTTGGTGACAGGCTTTTGATTGATAACCTTTCTTTCAAACTTCCTGCCGGCGGAATTGTCGGAGTTATCGGCCCTAACGGTGCAGGCAAAACTACACTTATGCGTATGATTACGAAGCAAGAGCAACCTGACAGTGGCGATTTTCGTTTGGGTGAAACTGTGGTGCTCGGTTATGTTGATCAATCTCGCGACGCTTTGGACGACAACAAAACGGTGTGGGAGGAAATATCCGGCGGTGCCGATGATGTGGTGCTGGGAAATCGGAAAATGCCTTCGCGCGCTTATGTCGGACAATTTAATTTTAAAGGTAGCGATCAGCAAAAGAAAGTCGGACAGCTTTCAGGCGGTGAGCGTAATCGCGTGCATTTGGCAAAGATGCTTAAATCAGGCTCAAATGTGCTTTTGCTCGACGAGCCGACGAACGATTTGGATGTGGATACTTTGCGCGCTTTGGAAGAGGCTTTGTTAAACTTTGCAGGATCGGTGGTGGTTACTTCGCACGACAGGTGGTTCTTGGACAGGATTGCCACGCATATCTTGGCTTTTGAAGGAGATAGTCAAGTCGTGTGGTTCGAAGGTAACTTTGCCGATTATGAAGCGGACAAAAAACGCCGCTTGGGCGAGGATGCTGCCGCTCCTCATCGCATTAAATATAAACCTTTGGTGAGATAGTGAGTTTGTTATGGAAGATGATGTTCAGATATCGGTTGCGACTATTAAAGATTTAAAAACTGTTCAGGCCCTTAACAATAAATTATTCCAACTTGAATATGACAGCGGTTTTGATGAAAATTTGCGACTTGGTTGGCCTTTGACTGCCGAGGGCGAGGCGTATTTTAAAGATTTAATTAAAAATAAAGTTGTCTTTTTGGCAAAAAATAAAAACGGTGTAATCGGATACTTGGCAGGGGGAATTGCCGCCGAGGACAGTTATGTAACTGTCAAGTTTGGTGAAATCGAAAATATATTCGTTGATGAAAAACATCATAAATCCGGTGTGGGAACGAAGTTAATGAATGCGTTTAAGAATTATTGCCTGGGGAAAGGCGTGAACTATGTAAGGGTGACGGCTTATGCTCGCAATGAAAGGGCCATTAACTTCTATCATAAAAACGGTTTTGAGATAAGCGATGTTACTTTAAAAGGTAAAATCAAACCGTAATTAGCAGTGATGAAGCGACACGGTCGAAAATGCGAAGGTTGTCGGTAGTTACCAGCAACGATTCTTTGCTTAACGAAAGTAAATTTATTTCTTTGTCTTTAATGTGGGACAGAAGGCTGGAATAAATGTCGTTCGTCAAAAGCAAAGTTACTTTGCTTTTGATATCTTGGCGCAATTTCAAAAGCTCTTTTGCCTTTGGCTCAAGGGATTTGTCGGTTATGAAAACTTCAATGCCCGAGAAGTCTTTGCCCTTTTTGCAGTAGGAAAAAAGGTGGTCAAAAATGCGTAAAGAGTAGGAAAGATTTTCTTTTGATGACTTGCTGTTATCAAAAAATACGCCCAGCATACAAGCGTCGCTTATGCGCCCATGCAGAATAAGGGTGGGGACAGAGACATTCTTTATGATAGAGCGAACGGAAGTGCCCATTTTGACAATGCGCGAAACAGGAAAATTAAAGCGACTTTGTCCGGCAGCGGGGTGTTGGGAAAAGTAAAAATCGGCAGCTTGCCAGCCCGCCCAGCCAAGCACCAGGATATCCGATTTTCCGGCTTCGTTTATTACTTCTTTTTCGATTATACCGCGTTTGATGGTAAGAGAGCAGGAAACTTTTTTGTTTCTGGTGGCGTATTCCAAAGCTCTGGCTGCCGCTTTAGTTTGTACTTTTATCAAACTGTCCATCAGTTTCGGTTGCATTTTTGCGCCGATTGAAAAAGGGCTTACCGTGACAGCGTAGGGAACACTTGCCGCTCTTATCATATTGATGTCTTCGACACAAATGGCGTTTAATTTTGCACCAAGGCGGTAAGCGACTTCAACAGCTTCATCTAATGCGGCAATACTGTATGGTGAGGCATCGAGTGCCAATGAAATGGTTTTTATATCAAGGGGTGAGAGAGTATCTTTTTTCATGATCATCGCTCCTCTTTACTGTTAAACCCTTTCGGCGGTGCGCTTTTTTGATAAAAAGTTTCAAGGCGATTTTTGACGCGGCGGTTGATGGTGCCGATAGGATATTCGCCATTTTTATCAGGCTTACCCGCGGGGACATCAGTTAAAAGTTCTATGCCTTCGTCAATGGTTGATATGGGGTAGATGTGAAACTTGCCTTCCTTGGCAGCGGCTAATACATCTTCTCTTAACATTAAATGAGGGACATTTGCCTTGGGAATAAGGACGCCTTGCGTGCCGGTCAGGCCCTTCATTTTGCAGGTGTCGAAAAAGCCTTCTATCTTTTCGTTTACAGCACCGATAGCTTGAATTTGTCCGAATTGATTGACCGAGCCGGTGACGGCTAAATCTTGCCTTATCGGAGTTTCGGAAATAGCGGAGATAAGAGCGTAAAGCTCAGCGGAAGATGCCGAGTCGCCATCAACTTCACCATAAGATTGTTCAAATGTCAGGCTTGCTTCCAAACTTAGCGGAATGTCTCTGGCAAAACGGGAAGAGAGGAACGAGGAAAGGATTAAAACGCCTTTACTATGGGTGGGGCCGCCAAGTTCTACTTCACGCTCAATGTCAATGACTTCGCCTTTACCGATTCTTGCTTGACCAGTGATGCGGCTGGGGCGGCCGAAAGCAAAACCTGCGAAGTCAAATACGACCAGAGCGTTTACTTGCCCCACAACTTTGCCCTTAGTTTCAATCATTATTATACCGCGGCTTATTTGCTCGTTCATAATTTCGCGAAGGCTGTCCGAGCGTTTTACTTTTGCGGCAAGTGCTTGCTCGACATGGTTACGTCCGATGCTGTTTGAAGAATTAATCCTTGCCAAATAATCGGATTCTTTGAGCAAATCACTTATCAAAGAAGTGTGGGTGGAAAGCTTTTCGCTGTCGCCAGCAAGACGTGACGAGTATTCGATTACTTTGGCGGTGGCAGAACGGCTTAATGCTCTTAAAGACTTTTCCTTTACCAAATCAGCAATCAAGCGAGCATAACGGTTTACGCTGTCTTTCGTTCTGTTCATGGTGGAAGTAAAGTGTGCCGATATTTTGAACAAAGACGAAAACTCGGGGTCGCTTTCGGCGATGATGTTATATATTTCGGGATCGCCCATAATTATAACTTTTAAGTTTAAATCTATGGGTTCGGGGTCAAGCATAACCGTTGTTATGACATTGTTATCGTTATCCTGCGCTTCAATAGCAATCTTTTTTGACCGTAAGGCACGTTTTAATGCTTCCCATGCGGGTGGGTGCGATAAAATGTGCTTTGCATCTATAATCAAAAATCCTCCGTTCGCTTCGTGCAAAGCCCCGGGCTTTAAAAGGTTAAAGTCCATTATGACCGAGCCAGATTGCTGTAATCTTTCCATGCGTCCGACAAGATTGGGCAGGGTCGGATTGTCTAAAAATACAATCGGAGCGCCTTCATCTTTTTTGTGCTTTACAATAACATTTACGGCATAGCGGCGCAGGACGGTGTTAAAGATTTTTAAGTGAGAAGGCGTTTGGTTTTGCGTCATGGGATACGGATGTTGCCCGGACGTTTGGTTAGAGTTTGCACCTGATTGTCCTTGCTCGGGAGAGGTTTCTGCCGGCTTCATAAACAAAGAAACATTGTCGATGATATCTTTTTGCAGGTCTTTTAAATAGTTTAGAACAGGTTTTATCGAGCTATATTTTTCTCTTAAAACTTCAATCATATGACTGACTGCGAAGTTTGCCACTTCCTCGTTCAGCTTGTCGATTTCTTCATGTTGTTCCTTTTCCCACTTGGGGACGTCGGCAACTGCGGCAGCGAGTTCGGCCTGTGCTTCGTTCAATTCGCTGAGGATTTCTTGTTTTTCTTTTTCGGGAAGTTTGTCAAAGGCCTCGGGGCTTATAACTTCGCCGTTTTTCATGGGAGCGACAACCAAACCTACTGGCATACGCAGAATGGAAACTTTTTTACTTTTTGATTTGAATTGAAGTTCGTTAAAGTACCTTTCCTTTTGTTCGGCAAAGTGCTCCTCAATAATTTTCATACGATTGCGATATTCTTCGCCTTCAAAAGCGGAAGGAATAACAATGGAAAGGTTTTCAATAAGCTTTTCCACATCCTTGGCAAAGGCAAGTCCACTGCCAGCGGGGAGGCGTAGAGCCTTTGGTTTGTGTGGAGATTCAAAGTTGTTGATGTAGCACCAATCATCAGGAGCAGGAATCTGTTTTGCTCTTTTGGTAATCTGCCGTTTGATAAGATTGGTTTTGCCCGTGCCCTCCGGACCTACACAAAAAATGTTGTAGCCGTCAAAGTCCACGTTAATGCCAAAATCAATGGCTGCCATTGCCCTTTCTTGCCCTAAAGGAGCGTCAAGCGGCTTCAGTTCGGAAGTGGTTTTAAAAGGCAGAAGTTCTGTTTCGCAAGAACGATAAAGTTGTTTGATTTCTAGCGGTTTTACGGTCATTTGTCGTTATCCCAATGGTTGATTAAGCCTCTTTTGGAATACTATCTTAACCGATGTGATAATGCAAATTATTAAAGAGAGCGTTATATAGAATTGCTTTTTAAAGTAGGGTTGTAAGGGCAAAGGTCGGCAACAGGGCAGATGGCACATTTGGGATTCTTTGCCGTGCAGATATAGCGCCCATGCAAAACCAGCCAATGCGAGGCATTGCTCTTGTATTTATTAGGCACGACTTTTTCCAATTCGTTTTCAACTTCCAAAGGGGTTTTGCCCGTGGCAAGCTTTGTGCGATTTGAAACGCGGAAAACATGGGTGTCTACGGCGATGAACGGTTCGTTGTAAATGACATTTAGAAAGACATTTGCAGATTTTCTGCCTACACCCGAGAGAGTCTCAAGTTTGCTTCTGTCCTTTGGCAATTCGCTGCCGAAATCGGCAACAAGTTCTTTGCTCATGGCAATAATGTTTTTGGCTTTGTTGTTAAAAAGTCCGATGGTTTTTATGTATTCTTTTAATCCGTTTTCTCCGAGGGCAAGCATTTTTTTCGGCGTGTCGGCTATGGCAAAAAGTGTGGGAGTGGCCTTGTTTACGCCTTTGTCCGTAGCTTGAGCGGAGAGAATTATGGCGACCATAAGTGTGTAGGGGTTGGTGTAATCAAGCTCGCATTTGGGGTTCGGGTTTAATGCGGCAAGGCGCGCGAAAAAGGTTTCTATATCGGCTTTTTTCATAGTCCCAGCACATCTTTCATAGAGTATAAACCGGCCTCTTTGTTCATAAGCCAGAAGGCGGCGCGGTAGGCTCCGATTGCAAAAACTTCACGCGAGGTGGCTTTGTGCGAGAATTCTATGCGCTCACCGTCGCCGGCAAAGATAACCGTGTGATCGCCGACAACATCACCGCCACGCAAAGTGGCAAAGCCGATTTCGCCTTCAATGCGTTTGCCGATATTGCCGAAGCGCTCGGCACGCATAGCTTCATCAAGGGTGATGCCGCGTCCCTTTGCGGCGGCTTTGCCAAGGGCGAGAGCTGTGCCCGAAGGCGCGTCAACTTTGGATTTGTGGTGCATTTCCAAAACTTCAATATCGTAAGCAGTGTCCAGCAAAGCTGCGGTTTTTTCGACTATGGATAAAAGAATATTTATGCCTATACTCATATTCGGAGCAAGGACAATTGCCGTTTGCTGGGACGCTGCTTTTATGGCGGCTTGTTCTTCATCGGTGAAGCCGGTCGTGCCGATTACCAGCGGCTTTTTATATTCCAGGGCGCGCATGGCGTTTTCTGCCGAGGCGGTGTGAAAAGAAAAGTCAATGGCAATTTCGGATTTGGTAAAAACGTCAGCGGGATTGTCCGTTATTTTTACTCCTATTTTCCCGATGCCTGCCAATTCTCCCGCGTCCTTACCAATGTATGGCGACGAAGGGGAATCATATGCGGCAACTATGTTCGCTCCCTTTATTTTTAGGGAGGTTTTTACCAGCATTTGCCCCATTTTACCGCCGCAACCCAATATGCCTATGTCCATTTTTACCTTCCTTTTATTTTTGTTTTAAGCGTCCATGCCACAAATCATCTATGGCTTTGATAATATCGTCAAGAGGTTGTCCTTTCGGTATTACGGAAATATAGCGTCCCTTGGGCTTTACTTCCACCGTTTGCGAGTCTTCAATTATTAAAGAGGCAATGTTGGCAACTGCCGCCATGTGTGAGATGACGCTGTCACCACCAATAAAAAAGCGGCACTTTTCAAGGCTGCCTTCAATGCTTAAAAGTCCGAGTGAGCCGATAAGGTTGATTCTTTGCCAGTCGGGGATCTTTGATATTAGTTCATCGGCTTTTTTCCTTATTGGTTCAAAGCCGAAAAAAGCAATGGGAGAGGAGGGGAATATGCCGCCGGGTAAGGTTAATTTTTGCAATAAAGTAAGAGTATCTTTTAATAGCATAATCGGTTCGCCGTTTTCATCAAAAGGGGCAATGCCGATAACGTATTCTTTCTTGAAGAAGCGGTGCTCTGCGCCGCGAACTATTTCATCCGCAATCCATACGGTCGGAGCCAGGTCACTTTCACTAAAGCCTATAATTTCATGATAATCTGAGGTTCCTTGCAGTTTTGTTTTGGCGCGGAAAAAGGGAAGGCAGCTTACCTTTTCGCAATCAATGATTATGTCCCATTTTTTGAAAATTATTTTAGGCAAAGCGCGGAGAGCGCAGGGCTTTTCCCACGCTACAATCTTTTCAACATGAGGAGCGGCGGCGAACAACGGTGCTGCGGCAAAAGATGAAGCTATGGTAATTTTTGCACGCGGGCAAAGTTCGACTATCTTGTTCAAAACGGCAGTGGCATAAACCGCCTTTGAAGGGTTGGCTGGTGTGATGAAAAGTATGTTTAGTTCTTCATCACTGTATTCCAATTTTGAGCTTTTTATCAATTCTAAAATCCTTGTGCAACGGATATAGAATTACATAATTCTGCCCTCTCCGACAAGATTTTTAATTGTATTAATATCCAATACATCTTGTTGCTGCTTTTGTTGCAGTGGCTTAAATATGTACTTTTTAAGCAAGTCGTTATGGGAAATACAGATGGTGGTGTCGGCAAGTAATTTTCTGATTTTGTCTTCTCTGTCAGAGCCTACTTTCCTATAGAAAAATTTGAATTGCTTTTGCCAAGACATTGCGTGACGATTTGCGCTCGACGCATGTTCCAAATGGCGAACATTATCAGATGCTCTGGTGCAACCGAGCATCCAAGCTGATTTTATTCCTGCGTTTATGGCAAAGGCGATGTCTTTTGACAAGCTGTCGCCCATCATTAAGATTTTATCCTTTGCAAAGGTTAAACCCGTTGTCTTTTGTAGTTCCGAGAGGATTTTTTCCAATGGTTTTGGAGAAGGTTTTTCATGTTCTTTATCATAGGAGATAATAAAGACTCCAATTTCATCCAAGGCCTCTTTAAGCTCTGCCATTTGTCTGTTCGCTTTAGCTTGAGCAATAGGGTCTTTGCTTGATGAGCGATTACTGGCAGATATTCCCGAAACCAGTGATGTAGCATGCAATTTGCCGTTTGCATCCCTTTTTAAAGAAATAAAGCCTCCTTTTATCAGCTTATTTACTGCTTGTTCTAAAGGTGCGTCTGTGTGAATAACGATAGGAATGTAGCCATGGAGCTTCTTGAACATTTCCAATGCATCAGGATAAGTGCAGGAATAACTTTTTTGGAAGCCTTCATCAAAGTGTGCAACGATATCTCCGCTGACTTTTATACCACCCCATATCGGAGAGGCCAGAACTTTTTTATAACCATCAACAGAGAATAATTCCGCTGATGTAAAATGCTTTTCGGTGTTTATTTCTTTCCTTAAGATGTTGTGGGTTCTTGCGACGGTGTATCCGGTTCCTTGAGCAATGTATTTTTCCAAATCCAAGAACATTTTTGCCGCGTCGGAGTAGGCATCAATCAGAGTGTTGTCTAAATCGCTTATAATCAGGTTTATTTCTTGTTTGCCTTCATCTTTATTATATATGTATGGCGATGACATAATTTGTTCGCGCGTGGTGCCAAGGCATTCGGCTATGAACTCTTGTTCTTTTATGCTTTTTAACGAAGTGGTTCCATTCGGATTAACAGCCCCCGAAAGTTGAACAAAATACGCATCTATATCCGACAACATTGTCATATTGTCGCTAATTAGTTGATTATTATTGTCAGACATTTTTTCCTCAATACAAAGTTTGCACTGAGAACAATTGTATACCACAGCGGAACTTTTTTGTCAACATATTCTGAGCAAAAAAGTTTTTCTATTTATTTATAACAGCTTGCGCGGCAGCAAGGCGGGCAATCGGAACTCGGTAAGGCGAGCAAGAAACGTAATTTAACCCTATTTTGTTAAAGAAGGATATCGAATCGGGATCGCCACCGTGTTCTCCGCATACGCCAAGGCTGATATTCTTTCGGACTCGGCGGCTTTTTAATGCTGCCATTTCTACAAGTTGTCCCGCGCCTTTGGTATCTATGGAGGCAAAGGGGTCCTTCAAGAATATGTTCTTGGATTTGTAAACACCGATGAAGACTCCGGCATCATCGCGGCTCATTCCCAAGGTGGTTTGCGTTAAGTCGTTAGTGCCAAAGCTGAAGAACTCTGCTACTTTAGCAATTTCGTCAGCCATTAAAGCCGCGCGAGGCAGCTCTATCATAGTGCCGACTTTGTATTTTACGCGCGCGCCTTTTGCAGCAAAGACTTGCTCTGCGGCGTTATCAACGATGGCCTTCATCATTTCCAGTTCGCGAGTGTAGTCAACCAGCGGGATCATAATCTCGGGGATTACTTTTACCCCTTTCTTTTGCATATTAATCGCGGCTTCCAAAATGGCCTTTGCCTGCATTTCATAGATTTCGGGATACAAAATGCCAAGGCGACAACCACGAAGTCCCAACATGGGGTTTTGCTCTTTTAGCTGCTCGCCCCTTTGCTTTATGGCTTCAAGCGATATGTTAAGACTTTTTGCGACTTCTTCTTGTTCCTTTTGGGTGTGGGGGAGGAACTCGTGTAAAGGTGGATCAAGCAGGCGAATCGTGACCGGAAGTCCGTCCATAACTTTGAATATGCCTTCAAAGTCCTTGCGTTGGAAAGGAAGTATCTTTGCCAATTCCTTTTTGCGAGCGTCAGGGGTGATTGATAAAATCATGCCGCGCATGTGTAAAATGCGCTCGGGAGCGAAAAACATATGTTCAGTGCGGCAAAGACCTATGCCTTGAGCGCCGAAGTTGCGGGCAACTTTAGCGTCGGCGGGGGTGTCGGCGTTTGCCCAGACTTGCAACTTGCGCGTGTCGTCCACCCACTTCATAAATCTTCCAAAGTTACCGGACATAGAGGGTTCGGACATTTTGACTTGCCCAAGGAAAACTTCACCGGTAGAGCCGTCTATGGTGATGAATTCGCCTTGTTTTACTTCTTGTCCAGCAATGGAGAAAGTCTTTTTGGCATAGTCCACACTCATCTTTTCAACGCCGGAAACACAAGGAGTGCCCATACCTCTGGCCACTACGGCAGCGTGCGAGGTCATACCGCCCCTTGCGGTCATAATACCTTCGGCAACATGCATACCTCCGATATCTTCAGGGCTGGTTTCAAGGCGGACAAGCAAGACTTTTTCTCCACGCTTTACCCATTCCTCGGCGTCTTTGGCGCTAAAGACAACTTTGCCGCATGCAGCGCCGGGAGAGGCAGGAAGTCCTGCGCCGATTTTTTTCTTTACGGCTTTAGCGTCAAGTGTCGGGTGCAAAAGTTGATCAAGTCCTGCCGGGCTTACGCGCGTGATGGCCGTTTTTTGTGAGATAAGTTTTTCATCAACCATATCAACGGCAATTTTTAATGCGGCAATACCGGTTCTTTTGCCTGTGCGAGTTTGCAACATCCACAGTTTGCCATTTTCAATGGTGAACTCCATATCTTGCATATCGCGGTAATGTTTTTCCAGTTTGTTTTTGTATTTTACAAGCTCTTTATAAACTTTTGGCATTTCGTCTTCCATGCAGGGAAGAGTCGAACCAGTTCTTTCCTTTACGGCGCGGTTCATTGGCTGCGGAGTTCTGATGCCGGCGACAACATCCTCGCCTTGCGCATTCTTTAAATACTCGCCATAGAAAATGTTTTCTCCGGTCGAAGGATTGCGCGAGAAGCAAACTCCCGTTGCCGAATTATCGCCCGAGTTGCCGAAGACCATGGATTGAACATTAACAGCGGTGCCCCAATCCGAAGGAATTTCGTTTATCTTGCGGTAGGTTACGGCTCTGTCCACCATCCAAGAGCCAAATACGGCACTGATTGCGCCCCAAAGTTGTTGGTGAACATCTTGCGGGACGGGATTTTTAAACTTTGTGCCGATGGCTTTGTATTGCTTTATGACGTCCTTTAAGTCGTCAACAGTAAGTTCTGTATCGTTTTTATAGCCTTTATACTTTTTGATTTTCTCCAAAACGGCTTCGAAATGGTCTGCATGAATGCCCAAAACCACATCCGAATACATTTGCAAAAAGCGGCGATAACTGTCGTAAGCAAAGTGCTCGTTGCCCGATGCTTTTGCCAAACCTTTTACGGTTTTATCGTTTAAGCCTAAATCAAGGACGGTGTCCATCATTCCCGGCATTGAGATTCTCGCTCCCGAGCGAACCGAGAATAAAAGCGGGTTTTTCTCGTCACCGAACTTTTTTCCGATGATTTCTTCTGCTTTTTTAATGCCGGCTTCGACTTGTTTTTTTAAGGTGGCGGGATAGGTGTGTCCTTTGTTATAAAAGTATGTGCAAACCTCGGTTGTGATGGTGAATCCCGGAGGAACGGGAAGTCCAATATTGCACATTTCCGCGAGGTTAGCTCCCTTGCCACCCAAAAGATTCTTCATTGTTGATTTGCCTTCGGCTTTGCCTGCACCAAAAGTATAGACCCATTTTTCCATTTCTTTTTCCCTTAAAAAATCTTCAAAATCATAGGCCGTGATGATAGACGACTCGCCATGCTATTGCAAACAAATAATTTTGCCGAAAAATGACTTTTTTTACTGCCTGTAAACTTTTTTTGTGATAAAAGATTTTGACAGTTGTGTTTTTGTGATACCGTTTCAGAGGGGGCGATTTCATGGTCAGTGAAAAAACAAAAAAGCCTTCTGCAGGCGACGAGACTATAAAAGAATCTCTTGCTATGGTGGCAGAGACACTGAGTGTGTCGTCCAACTTTATGTGTGTGGCAGATGGAGATAAAATCCTTTATGTGAATGAAGCTGGCTTGGAACTACTCGGTTATGCGGACAAGCAGGATTTGTCAGGCAAGGAGCTCAGCATCTTATTTCCATTGGAAAGTAAGGAAAAAACGGTCAAGGACATAAAGAAAGTCTTAAGCGAAAAAAGTAAAAGAAACTTGATGTCGGTTTTGATTTGTTCAGACGGTAAAAGATATGGCGCGATTCTTGCCGTGCGCGCTTTGCCAACGTTTGGAGAAAAGGTTTTTGTGTTAGAAGCGAGAGTGCCGGATATTGAGGCTCAAAAGAAAGCGGGCGGTGATATAGAGTCGTTCGTGCTTCACGATGCTTTGGCAGGACTTCCTGCACTTCCTTTGTTCGAGGACAGGTTGGAAATGGCAATCGCCAGAGCAACCAGAGCGGCCCATGGGAAACCCGAAAATGCAGTGCAACTGTTGGTAACTTTCTTTGTCGATATGGACAGGATTAAGGATATAGACGCCTCTTACGGCAGTGATGCAAAAGCTTATATATTTAATACAATGAGTTCCAGGTTGGTGTCATCGTTCAGGCGTGTTGATACGATTGCAAAGGATAACCATGACGGTTTTTTAATTTTCTTGGAAAACATCAATTCTTTTGATGATGTTGAGATGATTGCCAGGCGCATTATGGGACTTGTGAAAGAAGGTATAAATTACAAAGGCCAAAACTTGGCTTTCGGGTGCAGCATAGGAATAAGTGTGTTCCCTCACGGAGCGCTTACCGTTGACGAAATGATAAGGCAGGCAACAGCCGCTTTGAATCAAGTCAAGAAAAAAGGTGGCGACGGCTATGCGATATATAAGGACTCCGACAAGTGATCTTATAAAAATCAGCAAAAGGTGATTTTAGAAGTCATCAAGGGGTGTGCCCTTGTATTTTATCATGTCCTCACGTTCCGGGCTGGTAGATGTCAGGACAACGGGGACTTCCAGTAATTGTTCAAGGCGCTTTATGTAGGCCTTTGCTTCGTCCGGCAATTCGTCCCAATTCCTTAAAGATACGGTTCGTTGTTTCCAGCCTTTCATGGTTTCGTATATGGGCTTTACTCTTGCTTGTGCAACTTCGCTGGAGGGCAGAGCGTCCAAAATCTTGCCGTCAAGTTCGTAAGAGGTGCAGATTTTTATTTCCTCCATACCGTCCAGAATGTCCAGCTTTGTAAGGACAAGTCCGTCAATGCCGCTTACTTTGCAATTCTTTTTTACCAAAGGTGCGTCAAACCAACCGCAACGACGCCTGCGTCCCGTTACGGTGCCGAATTCTTTACCGCGAGTGCCAAGGCCCAATCCTATCTCATTGTCCAATTCGGTTGGGAAGGGACCCGAGCCGACGCGAGTGGTATAGGCTTTGATGATGCCTAGGGTGTAGTCGATTGCTCTTGCTCCAAGTCCCGAGCCGACAGCCGCTTCGCCGCCGACCGTGTTGGATGATGTCACAAACGGATAAGTGCCGAAAGAATTATCCAAGCTCACGCCTTGTGCTCCCTCAAAGAAGATGTTTTTCTTTTCCTTGCAGGCGATGTCAAGTTCGCGCCAGACTTCGCAGACGTATGGCTTTATTTTGGGCGCAACTTCTTTTATTTCAGCCATGAGCTTGGCGGTGTCTATGGGGCCCTCGCCATATTGCGCTCTTAAAGGATTGTGGTGCTTTTTAATCCGCTCAAAGCGCGATAGAAGTGTTTCTTCATCAAATAAATCGCAGATTCTGATAGCGCGGCGTCCGACTTTATCTTCATAAGCAGGGCCGATTCCTCTGCCAGTGGTGCCGATTTTGCCTTTGTCCTTTTCGCGCATTTGGTCAAGTTCAACATGAATCGGCAGGATTACCGTAGCTTCCTCGGCGATTTTTAAAATGTCAGGGGTTACGTTTACGCCCAGCTCTTTTATCTTTTCAATTTCCGTAAGCAATGCCCAAGGGTCGACGACCACGCCGTTACCGATGTATGAAGGCTTGCCGCGGACTACCCCAGAAGGAAGCAGGTTAAGCTTGTAGGTTTTGCCGCCTATAACAAGAGTGTGTCCGGCATTATGTCCGCCTTGGAAACGAACAACCATATCGGCGCGTTTGGATAAATAGTCAACGACCTTTCCCTTGCCCTCATCTCCCCATTGGGCGCCGATTACTACGATATTTGTCATTATTTTTCCCCTTGAACAAAGTTAAAGGCGCATATTAGTATGCGCTTTTCTTTCGTCAAGATGTTTTATTCTTTATCAACCAAAACATTCTAGTCATTAGGGCAAAGCTGTATATGGGTGCAAGAAAGTTTACAAACGGAACAGAGAATAAAAAGGCAATAATAAAGCCAGTGCATAAAAACTTTATGCGGTTAGAATACCAAATATCCTCTCTTTGTTCATCGCTGCAATAGCGCATCGCGACCGTGTCAAAATAACCTTTGCCCAAGATGAATGCGTTGACAAGATAAAAGCTGAACGAAGTGGTAAAAGCTAAAATCAGACCGAAAAAGGGGACAAACAAAAAGGGAAGCGTGAAAAGGTAGGCAATGCTCATCCCTAAGACGAAAAAGGCTGATTTTATGGAAAATCCGAGTGTGTAGGAAATGCTGTCAAATAGATTAATATCTTTTGCAGAAGGGAGCTTTTTAAAAAGTTTCTTTTCGGTGTTTTCTATGACTTTGTCCGAGAATAATTCCGAAAATGCTGATACTACGGCGGGAAGCATAAAAAGACTGATGACGGCGCTTAAAAAACTGCCCAAGACATCTATGGTATTGTCCAGCCATGTGATTTGAAACAAGCGCGTTTGCATGAGAGCAAAGCTTATCGCTGCTACAAGTGCGGCATAGGAAAGTATGGTGAGCAGAATGGTTTTGTAAAAAATCCTGCGGTTGCTTTTCATAAAAACATCGTAAAAACTTTTTATAATAGCTTTAATCATTTGTTGTCCTCTTGAATAAAACGGCTCGGCCGGTCGTCAAGAGAGATGGTATGGCTTTTTAGAAAAAAGATAAACAACATTTATAAGAAGGTTTTATCTTGTATTTATACAAAAACCTTGACAGTAAAAAGTAAAGGGCTATAATCGCGCTTTGTGATTTTTGTTAACGAGGCCAAAAGTGCATATAGCTAACTTTGAAGAATACAAAGCTTATCAGCATTATTTTTCTGCCGATGTGGAAAATAATCAGGCAGAGCGCGACATGGTTGCCGATTACTTTGAGGGGCGAAGGGCACGGCTTAAAAAAGATTATAGCGCGGCCGTGAAAGTGATGGAAAACTTCAGTATCAGTCTTAATGAAAATAAGGCGGCGTTGTTTGTGCCTTTTGAAGCACTTAAAAACCTTTACAAAAACAAAGTCAATACGGATGAAAAGCAAAAATTAATTGCCGAATATCAGGCTCTTTTGGAAGAAAAAAATAAGATAATTAAAGCTCGCACCAATGCTATAAATAAGCTTTATTCCTTTGAGCGTGCGCCTAAGGAAGATAAAAAATATGTATGTATTTATTATGCCTTTAAAAAGCTGATTACGGCAAAGATTTGCGAAGAAAGCAATCCTTGCGGCTTTGATAAAGATGCCAAAGGTGATGTGATTTTTGATGTAGAAAAGTTTGAGCAGAGTTACCTTGGCGAAGTGATGCGGGGGCTTAGGGACTATATATCCGCCTATGTTGACAATTATGGCCATGAAATACCCGGCAGAAGTTACTTTGCCGATTTGTTCCAAGATGTGAAAATTGAAGATATTTTGCCTATGCTGGACGACTTTATGAAAAGCCACCAGTATAACGAAAACGAGATAGCAAGAAGTAAAATCGGGACGCAGGTTTTAATGAGGTTCCCAAAGAAAAAGCTACAAATTGTGCGCCTTTTGACTGCCGATGCAATCAAGTATGAAGGTTCGGCCATGCACCATTGTTTGGGTGATGAAAATCAGCCTTATTTGCAGAAAAATGAAAGCGGAGAGTTGCAATTTTTCTCGCTTAGGAAAGAACAAAGAAATATGCCTAGCATCCCTCATGCTACCATAATTTATAATCCCAGAACTGATGAGGTCGAGCAAATAAGAGGCAGAGGCGATAAAAATCTGTCGCTCCGCTATGCAAAAAAAGTGCGAGAGTTCTTGCGCGAGTTTTTGGATGAAGATGATTTGGCAAGTACCTTTAAAATAAGGGAAAACCAAAAGATTTGTTTGGGTTATGTGCGCGATGGAAACGAGGATATGGTAGATTTGTTCGGCGATATTCGCGAAGTTGCTTTGCCTGAACTTGGAATTAAAGGATCGGATATTCCTTATATCCATGAAATTAAGGCTATTTACTGTTTCAGGGTATTCGGGGCTTTAACAGCAAGAGATATTGAGCAGGCACAAAACATTGATATTCAGGTTTTGAATTTGAACAATATAAACAATCTTCCAAAAGTTGCCGATTTCAGCGGATATGATACAGTTAAGGAGTTTGGGCTTTACGGGGTGATGGCGTCTGATACCGAGCAAATAAAATTGCCTAAGAATATCGAAAAGTTTGTATCGTATTCTTTCTTTGAAAACATAACTGAGTCTAATGCAAAAAAGAAGTTTGTGCCTCAGCATTGGGATATGGATTTGCAAAGATGCAAGAAATTAAAAACTGTGGCTTTGGATATTTCCACGCCGATAAAACTTCCCGTTACGGTTGAGGAAATTGAAGATCTTGGAGTTAATTTTAATGTGGATTTTTCAAGGTATAAAAATCTTAAAAAGGCGTATGCTTACGAAATTGATTTTGATAAGTTGCCCACAAAAATTCAAAGTGTTAAAGCGGCAAGATGGAAGGGTGGAGATGTTGATTTTACGCGCTTTACAGAGTTAAAGTCCCTTAAGCTTAGGCAAAATGAAAAAGATATAACTTCGCTTAAATTACCGATTCATATTAAGGGGTTAGAACTTAAAGGCTTAAGCTTTGATTCAAGTTTCGGTGAGGTTTTGGATTTAAGCTGCTATCCGGAATTAGAGGAGGTTCGGCTTGATTTTTCTCACTATAAGAAAAACATGATAACGAAAATTAAACTGCCGCCAAATATCAAAAAAGTTGTGCTCGGCGGAGAGAATATAAGTATTGAGACAATTGATATGCAAGCGGTGAAAAATAAATCCGGCGTCGTAATTGAAGGGATTGATGAAGCCGACCGACTTTTCAGACGCAAGTTGGCTCAAGGGGCGATAAATAGCAGAGAAATGTAATTTTTGCTTGTGTATTGGTGGGAAAATACTATACTCCCGCCCTTGATTTTAAAGAAAAAAGGATAAAAAAGTGACTAAAGAAATACGAAATGTCGCGATTATTGCGCACGTTGACCATGGCAAAACGACCTTGGTAGATGCGCTTTTGAAGCAAAGCGGCATATTCAGAGATAATCAGGTGGTGACCGAATGCGTTATGGATTCCGGTGATTTGGAAAGGGAACGCGGGATTACCATTTTGGCCAAATGCACTTCGGTTGAGCATGGAGATATCCGCATAAATATCGTTGATACTCCGGGACATGCCGACTTCGGCGGTGAGGTTGAGCGTATTCTTTCTATGGTTGATGGGGCAATTCTTTTGGTCGATTCCGCAGAAGGTCCTCTGCCGCAGACAAAGTTTGTTTTGGGTAAGGCGTTAAAGCGCGGGCTTCGTCCAATTGTCGTTATCAATAAAATTGATCGTTCGGACGCGCGTCCCGATGAAGTTTTAAATGAGATTTTTGATTTGTTCGTTATGCTTGGCGCCGATGAGAAACAGTTGGACTTTCCGGTGCTTTATGCTTCGGGTAGGCAAGGCTGGGCGGTTAAGGATTTAGCAAAAGACGAGCGCAAAGACATTATGCCGTTGTTTGATGAGATTATAGCTCATGTACCGGCGCCTGATTGCAACCCTGACGGGGATTTTTCCATGCTTGTTTCGACACTGGAGATGGATAACTTTGTAGGGCGTATCCTTACGGGGCGCATTCAATCGGGTTCGCTTAAAGTAAACTCTACGATTAAGGCTTTGGACATGAAGGGTAATGTTATTGAGCAGGCGAGAGTGTCTAAGATTATGGCTTTCCGCGGGCTTAAACGCACGGGTATTGAGGAGGCGTTTGCTGGTGATATTGTTACTATTTCCGGTTTTACAAAAGCTACCGTGGCAGATACTTTGTGCGATTTAAGTGTTACTGAGCCGATACCTTCAACGCCGATTGATCCCCCTACGCTGGCGATGACCTTTGCGGTTAACGATTCGCCTTTAGCTGGCAGAGAGGGGACAAAGATTACTTCTCGTCTGATTGCTGACAGGCTTCATAAAGAGGCAGAAGGTAATGTCGCACTTACCATTTCGAATACGGATAGAATGGACGCTTTTCAAGTGGCAGGGCGCGGCGAATTGCAGCTTGGTATTTTGATTGAAACGATGCGCCGCGAAGGGTTTGAACTTTCCATTTCTCGCCCCAGAGTGATTTTCCGTGAAGGCGAAAACGGCGAAAAGCTTGAGCCGATTGAAGAAGTGGTGGTTGATGTAGATGAGGCTTATTCCGGCGTGGTAGTCGAGAAGATGAGCCTTCGCAAAGCCGAACTTACGGAAATGCGTCCTTCGGGTGGCGGAAAAAACAGGTTGGTATTCCTTGCGCCTTCGCGCGGGCTTATCGGATATCATTCCGAGTTTTTGACAGATACTTGTGGAACGGGTGTGATGAACCGCCTTTTCCACGGATATGCTCCTTATAAGGGAGCTATCGAAGGGCGGCGTAACGGGGTGCTGATTTCAACCGATGAAGGCAAATCAGTTCCTTATGCCCTATGGAAAATTGAGGAGCGCGGCATTTTGTTTATTCCACCCGGAGTGCCTGTATATGCGGGTATGATTATCGGTGAATATGCAAAAGGCGGAGATTTGGAAGTTAATCCCGTTAAGGAAAAGCACCTTACCAACATCAGAGCCGCGGGGAAGGACGACAATGTGCTGCTTTCTCCGCCTCGCAAGATGAGCTTGGAAGAGGCAATCTCTTATATCGCAGATGATGAGTTGGTCGAGGTTACTCCCGAAAGTATTCGTTTACGCAAAGAAATACTCGATTCGAATCTTCGTAAAAGAGCGGAGAAAAGAAGGGAAGAATAAGGATTTAAAGAACCGATTCAAGAGTGTGTCCGAATCGCAAGATTTGTTCCGCTTCGCGAGTCGGGGTGCCATCGGCCTGATGCAGAATCAGCCCTTGCATTAAAGATAGTCGGGTGCGCGAGTTCTTTACGCCGGTGATAATGACGCGTGAGGTGGGTTTGCCTTTCATCGGGTAGAGCGGATATATGGTTATTTTCCCGAGTCTTCCTTGTAAAAGCGTTATGATGTCGTCAAGACGTTCCGCTTTGTGAATAAGTGCCAATGTGCCCTTTGGCTTTAGCCTTTTTATGCAAAAATCAAGCCACTTTTCAAGATTAGCAGCGATCGATTCGTGGTTGGCTATAGCTTTGTTTTTTGTGGGGGATTGTGGCTTTTCGGTGGCGTATGGCGGATTCGTTATTACAAAATCAAAGGTTTTATCTTTTATCTCTTTTGTCGGATTCGCTATGTCGCAAAGTATAAAGTTGATGTTCGCTTCTTTATGATTTAGTGCGGCATTTTCTTTTGCCAGAGCAAAAGACTCGGATTGGATTTCCAGCCCGGTAATGGCGGCTTCGGGAATGCGATAGGCAAGGCAAAGAGATACTATGCCGGTCCCGGTTCCTACATCTAATACGGTTTGCCCTGCTTTTGGGGATATGGAGGACGAAAGCAAAACCGAGTCGCTCGTGGCGCGGTAACCTTTTGCGGACTGTTTTAATTTTACTTTGCCGCCCAAAAAATCGTCTATGGTAAAGCCATCTTTCATACTCGCAGTTTTAATGATTAAATAAGATTTAGTAAATAAAATAGCGATAGTTTTTTTAAAGGCTTGATAGGGCAAAGTTATGCGTTTTGGAATAGTGGCGTTTGTTTCAGGTTTGGTGCTTGCTGCTTTCGGGTTGGCAATGTTGCTGCCCGCCATAGTCGACTTTTTCCATGAAGGGCGGTCGGTAAAGGCTTTTTTGCAGGCAGCGGGATTTACGCTTTTTTTCGGGTCTTTGCTTGCGTCGTCGTCTTATAACCGTTGGCAGAATATATCCATAAAGGAGACTTTCCTTACCACTTCTTCGGTGTGGCTGGCAGTGGTGTGCTTTGCGGCGCTGCCGTTTTATTTAGCATTTGAAGAAATGAACTACGCAACAGCTTTTTTTGAGGCAATGAGCGGGCTCACTTCCACCGGTTCTACGGCTTTTACTGGGCTTGATACAATGCCTAGAGGCGTACTTTTATGGCGAGCGATGCTGCAATGGGTCGGCGGTATCGGTATTGTGATGATAGCAATTGTTTTGTTGCCTATGCTTCGAGTCGGCGGAATGCAGATGTTCTTAACCGAGTCGTCGTCTAAAATCGAAGGCAAAACCATTCCCAGACTTACACAGATTATAGAGTTTATTCTTTTGATTTATATAACTTTTTCTGCTTTGTGCGTGGTAGCGCTTTACGTGGCAGGAATGGATATTTTTGACGCGGTCGCTCATGCTCTGACATGTGTATCTACGGGAGGGTTTTCTACGCATGACTCCTCGATAGCTTATTTTAATTCGCCTTTGATAGATTGGATTCTTATCGTGTTTATGATTATAGGGGCTCTGCCATTTATCGCTTATTACTACATCGTGACGGGGTCGGTGCGCCGTTTTACAGGTGATACGCAGATAAAAACATTCCTTTTCCTCATGATAATAGTGGCGTTGGTGCTTTCCTTATGGCTTGTTGTAAAAGAAGGCAGTATGGATATCGAACCGACAATACGTAAAGCGGTGTTTTCGGTAGTTTCGATTGTAACTACGACGGGGTATGTTTTGGACGATTATGCGGCTTGGGGTATATTTGCATTGATGTTGTTCTTCTTCCTTACTTTTATAGGCGGTTGTTCGGGTTCTTCTGCTGGAGGATGTAAGATTTTCAGATTCAATGTGTTGGCAGGTAATGTCGCAAGGTATCTTAAAAATATGATTTATCCTCATGGCGTTTTCACAATCAAATATAACGGTGCTTCGGTTAGCGATGATGCGGTGAGAGGCGTGGTTGTCTTTATGACTATATTTGTGCTGGCGTTGGTGCTGCTTACTTTGGCGCTGGCGTTTATAGGGCTCGATTTTATGACCGCGCTCACGGGAGCGCTTGCTTCGCTTACCAATGTAGGTCCGGGGTTTGGAAATATCATAGGTCCGGAAGGAAGCTTCGCAACTTTACCCGATTCTGCAAAGTGGCTTTTGTCTGCAGGAATGATGTTAGGTAGGCTTGAATTTACCACGGTTATGGTGCTGTTCGTGCCTTTTATATGGCGGGAAAACTAGCGTTTACTAGTGCAAAGTGACGAGGTGCATATCGCTGTCGGCAATCATCGCTTCGGCGATGTAGCGATTTGGAGCAGAGCCGACCACGATACCGTCAATGGTATGAACCGACCACATGGGTTCGTTATTGACGATAGTCTGCTTTACATAGGCAGGAAGCCCGATCATAGACAGAGATTGTTCATATTCTTGGATATCGTTAAAGTCATCGTTGAAGCTTAGCATTTTTGTTTTTTAACCCTTTTGGCTTATCCAAATCGTTGATAGCAATGCGGGTTATTTTAGCTTCTAATTTTTTTCTTTCAAGCGAAATTGTTAACAAACCCTTAACAAGAGTTGCCCCTTTTATTTCCATACCGTCGGCAAGCACAAACACACGCTGGAACTGGCGGAAAGCTATGCCTTTGTAGATGTATTTTCTTAATTTATCGGCTTCGGTTTGGGCGTGTTTTCCTTTGATAACGAGCTTTCCGTCTTCCAAAGTTATGGAAAGATCTTCTTCGGAAAATCCTGCAACTGCCAAGGTGATGTTCGTTTTGGTATCGCTTACTTGCTCTATGTCGTAAGGAGGATAGCCTTCCGAAGACGCTTTTGCCACTTGGTCAATCATGCGCTCAATGTTCTCAAAGCCCAGCATTAAAGGGTTGTTAAAAGTGTCAAGATTAGCCATTTTCTGCTCCTTTTGAATTATAGGTATATTGCATAGCATATAGATGGTATCCGCGATTTATTTTTGCAAGAGGTATAGCAAAAAGACTTTGTGTTTGCTAAGCTTCCGGCATGGAGAACAAGGTTATCATAATCGCGGGAGCGACCGGCTCGGGCAAGTCAGCTTTGGCGCTTGAAATGGCGCAGGAGCAGGCACACGGCAGCGTTGTTATAAATGCCGACAGCATGCAGGTGTATCAGGATTTGGCGCTGCTCACCGCCAGGCCTTCGCGTGAGGACATGGACAAAGTGCCGCATAAGCTTTACGGCTTTTTAAGCGGGGAGGAAAGGTTTTCGGCGGCGGCGTGGGCAGCTATGGCGGCAGAGGAGATAAAGGCCGCCTTTGCCAAGGGCTTGGTCCCTATCGTAGTCGGTGGGACGGGGCTTTATATATCCGCGCTGGTGGACGGTTTGGCACCTGTGCCTGATGTTCCTTTGGAGATAAGGCAAAAGGTGAGGGCTATGGATGTGGACGAGGCACGGGCTCGGCTTCGCGAGGTTGACAAGGACTTTGCTTTTACCGACAAACACCGCGTGTTTAGAGCTTTGGAAGTGTATCTTGCGACCGGCAGAACGCATACTTCGTGGCAGCAGGAGCCTCGGCAAAAGCTCATTGATGCGGTGTTTGAAAAGCGGTATTTAGAGCCGGACAGAGTGGAACTTTACGAGCACCTAAATCAGCGCTTTTTGGACATGTTGGAGGATGGTGCCGTAGATGAGGTGCGTGCGCTTTTATCCAAGAAGTATCCTGATGATGCACCTGTTATGAAGGCTTTGGGCGTGTCTGAGATAAGGCAATTTTTGTATGGCGAGCTGAGCAGAGAAGACATGATTCTAAGGGCTCAACAAAGTACTAGGAACTATGCAAAACGTCAAATCACATGGTTCCGACATCAATTTTAATTTAGCTTTACAAGGAAAAATCAATACTTTAGACTTTATCGGTGAGTGGGTTCTCCTAAAAAAAGAATCCGCTTAGGGCGTACAAAACCCTGTTACCTATTTTAGTCGTTTAGACGACACGGACTTATCCCTGAGTTCACTCCTAATTCTTTGGGAGTGGATGTCAGCGAATAAGGTCTGGTGGCTTGAATAAGCTGAGCCGTATCTTTAGGTAAACGGTTTTGTAACGTCCGCTCGTAAGAGTCGGGTGATTTTTTTATTTAAGAAAAGCTTTCTGACTTTTGCGGGAACCTTCTAGAAAAACTTTGTGAGATAAGGAGTGTTTGCGATGAAAGGTGATTTGAAGATGGAAGCTTACGATTTGGAAAACTGCATAAGGGGAGAAGGGGAACCTTTTTCGGAAAAGGCCCCGCAAAAGGGCTCTATGATCTTAGAGG
>Ga0310786_10000216_pt1 | contig 98755 bp, 162 predicted proteins | sample AusTroGonzalo_MG_FD_203881 | JGI IMG/M metagenome (GOLD analysis project Ga0310786, IMG submission 203881) | Bovine rumen microbial communities from tropical cattle in Woodstock, Queensland, Australia - Gonzalo_03 (v2) (version 2) | ecosystem: Host-associated > Mammals > Digestive system >... | reverse complement strand
ATATGCTAAACGGAAAGGGGTGATAATTATGAAAAGTATACAAGTATATGATGTCGAAGCGAAACAACTTGAGAAGATAGCTGACGACAATGACACGAATATTGCCGAGGTTATACAGGCAATTATGGAAGATGAGGAACTGGTTGAAAAGGTAAAGTGGAATAATGGGTGGAGGTGATAGTATGAAACGGATTGTAATTGAAATTGAAAATGGTTTAGTACAAGCGGTGTGGTCAAGAAGTAAAGATATCATGGTAGAAATTGTTGACTGGGACGATCAACGTGATGACGCAACAGAAGAGAACGAAAGAATCATGAAGTCGATTCATAAGGCAAAGTCATACAAGAATATATGGTGAGGTGATGAATATGATTATTAATCCTAAGTTATTTGATGAGTGTTGGTGTCCTACCGAAGGTATTGCAAGAGTATGTTTACGGGGTGATAAGGGCATCCCAAAGGAACTTGAAGATTTCGGAAGAGAAAAGGACGGAGGTGCTTATGATTGTAGTTGTTTCAGTATCAATGTGATAGTTGAAAACAATGCGCCAGTTGGTGGTGTTATTAGTTACATGGCAGAAAATGAAATGTGGGATTATTGCAAGTGTGACAACTACGAAGAAGCATGGGAGTTTTTTAAAAGACACGCAAGTCAAAATGATTTTAACGAAGTGTTAGGAAAGGGGTGGTAATATGAAATGGGAAGTTGATTTACGGTCAAGAAGAACAGGTAACTCTGTGGAAACAATTTTCTCTGGTGATTACGAAACGGCAATGGAGTACTTAAACAAATGGTATGCAAAACATCCTGAGCTTAACATAGAAACATTAAGGGAAAATTATATAGACGGTTCAGACGGTGTGTTCGCTGATATGTATGAGACAAAATATCCACATGGCGTTGGTAAGTGGGATATGTTTGAATGGTATTTTGATGAAGAGGATCTTATACAAGCTAACCAGTCTACAGTAGAAGATGATATTTTTGGATGTGTATATGTTGCTTCTAATATTGACAAATATGTCGTAGATATCCATAAGGAATATTATAATTCAAAAAATTGTGGATTTGATTTGGAAATATATCTTGAAGCTGAAGGCGGTGGACATGGTGAGTGGCTTGGATATATTGATAATATAAGGTCTGCAAAGTCGTACAAGAGATTTAAAAATCGTGCGGAAAAGTTAATTAAGCAGTTTATTGAAGAGGAGGAACAGTTATGAAATATCCCGAATATATAATGCGAAGTGTAAGACAAAGATTTGGTTTAGAACCTGACGATACATCAAGGGATAAAGACATTGATGTTATGTCACCAATAGAAGTATTTGATGAATGGTTGGGGTGGCAAGGTATTATAGGATATTGTGGCACAATCTTGAGTGTCGTGGAAGATATTTTTGGTGTTGAAATTACTAGAGAAATGAGGTGACAAGATGGTAGGTGAATTATTTGCGAGGGTATTAGTTAGTGACGCCGAAAGGGAAGAGATTAAAAGGGCGATATTAGTTATGGAAGACGTTATCAAGGCATATTCAAAGACAGGAGTGCAAAGCGTTGAACCATTGATTGACGATCTGCACAACGGAATCTCTGCACTTAAGGGAGTTCTTAACGGAATTTATTATTGAGGAGGTAAGGATATGTTATTCTATGCAACAATAAAACAGTATGGGGAAAATCCTGCAATATGGATTTACAAGACAAATGAATATGACAAAATTTATAACAAAATGATGCAGATAACAGGAAACGATCACGAAATATCTGAAGACGCAGCAAGCTGGTGTGAATTGGCTTGTAATGGCGAAATTTATGAGTTTCGTGAAGGCGAAATAGAAATTGAGGGGTGATGTTATGACAGACGACGAAATTAGTAAACGGTTATCGTTTGTAGAAGATGACGACGGCGATGAATATAATCCTGTTTGTTATTACGTTCAGGTTTACGCTGACGAAGATCAGACGATTGAGTTAGAAAACTTCTGTATTTACAGAAACGACATCGAAGATATTTATGACTTTGATGAAGTAGAAGAATATGCAATCGATAATGTAAGGGAATGCTTACCAGAGTGGATAAGAGATTATTATGAAGGGAAGTGATATTATGAAGCACTATCTAACAGATAAGTACGGAAAGCAACACATAATCGAAGAGTATGGCTGGGACAATGATAAGGTAACGTTATGTATCGATAATTATAAAGTCATTACTCTTAAGATGTATTACCGACATGAACGGACGTGGGACGATCATATGGGAAATACGCCTTGTGGTTATTATGCAATTGTTCCTATTCCAGTAGGATACGGGGAAAGAAAAGAACGTAGAAGAGTTTATTTAAAATTGTATCCATAAGAAGGGAGATAATAATTATGACAGAAAGAGAACGTTTTGAGAACATGCTTGATAAAAGCGGAATAATTGGTGAAGCTGATGAAATTATTGAACTTGTATCTGATTTCTTATCGGATCAGGCAGACAGACTTGAGAAGGCAGAGCCTTATGCAACTGTAAGTATTGATAGTTTACGAAGCGCGTCAAATGAAGTGTGGAGTATGCTTGACAGTGAGATTGAGGAAGGGGAGTGATTTAATATGAAAGTATATCATTTTGACATTTGGGGCGGAGATAAGGGAATTATCTTTGCGCCTAATCGGAAAGAAGCAAATGCTTTGTTTAAAAAAGAATATCCTAATGTTAAATTTGGATTTGATGACGGAAAATGCAAGATAGAAGACCTTGACAATGTGCCAGCTTATTCGCAGTTATGGGTTACGGAGCCTTATTGAAAGGAGAATGGATATGAAGAAATATATGGTAGAAAAGGTTGTGTCATATACTTATCACATTATTGTTGAAGCTGAAAACGCAGAAGAAGCGCAGGAAATAGCAGAAAAAGCAAGCGATACAGAATGGAAAGAAGACGCTATTGATAATCTTTGGGGATGCAATCCATACGGAACTACAGTAATAAAGCAACCTAAATTAATAAAGGAGGATTAAGGCATGAACGTATTTGATTATGTGTTTTACTTTGAAACCAAGAGTGGTGTGTGTGGTGTTGTAAGGGCAGATAACAAGGCGGAAGCAGTAGAACAGGTTGAAAATAAATATGACGGAGATTCCGTGATTTATATGATACGTTGTTCTGATTATGAGGATATCGATTATGGCGTTTGCCCTTTGGTTGATAATATTGAAAGGTCAGAGAAGGGATATGAATATGAAATCAATATCAATCCATTAGAAGTTGATAAACAATATATGGATGACTGGGGTGCTGCATTCTTATGGTTAGATGATAATCGTGGTGTTGAATACAACATCTGTTATGACAACGGAGAATGTGAAAGTGCTATATATAAAACAGAAATTGGTGATTTTTTAAAAACAGATCATTCAACATTTTCTCATTATGAGATTGATTTCTCTGACAAGAACTGGAGACAAAAACTTGTCGATGAAATGGAATGTGTGGCATTGAAGTTTTGGGAAAGGAGGTAAAAATTATGAAGTCACGGAATAAAAAAGAGTTTGTATCGCTCCTGTCAAAAAATGGATTTACTCTTTATAGAGTAAGCGGTGGTCATGAGATTTGGAAGCGGAATGGAAAAGAAACTATTGTAGTGCCGTGTCATGAGGTTAATCTTATGATTCAGCGCAGAGTGATTAAGGGTTACAAATTAGCAGAGGCTTAATTAAAAGGAGGAAAACAAATGGATGCAGTAAAGAGAGTGGTTGCAAACAACTACAAGGATATGTTTGCAAATCAAGTTGAGATTATTACAAGAGCAATGGAAACAATGCTTACACTTGATAATGAATGCGACCATAGATGCGGAGTAGAGTTGTTTAATTCGGATATCGGATCGTATGAAGACGGTGTATCCGCATATCCGTTTTCAAAATCATTTGATGAGTTGTTGTGTGAAGTAAGTAGTTGGTTATATGTATTAAAGAATAATAAATTTTAATTATAAGGAGGAAAAATATTATGGCAGCTTTAGTAGAATCTATGTTTTTTGCAGGAAGAGAAAAGCCGTGGCATATGCTTGGACAATCAGTTGAAAGCGCTCCTACAAGCGAGGACGCAATTCGTTATGCAGGACTGGACTGGAACGTTGAACAGCAACCAGTTTTCTTAGGTAATGGAACGAAAATTATGGGAAACTACGCAAACGTAAGGTCATCTGATGGAAGATGTTTGGGTATTGTCGGTGATCGTTACAAGATAGTTCAGAACTCAGAAGCATTTGAGTTTACAGATGCTTTACTTGGTGAGGGAGTTAAATATGAAACTGCTGGCTCACTTAAAGATGGCAAGACAATTTGGTTGCTGGCAAGAATGCCTGAGAGTATTGAGATATTGGGAGATGAGGTTATGCCTTATCTTGTCTTTACTAATACTCATGATGGAAGCGGTGCAGTTCGAGTAACGGCAACTAATGTCCGCGTAGTTTGCAATAATACTCTTAACATGGCTCTTAAGGGAGCAAAGCGCGTATGGTCAGCAAGGCATACTGGTTCGATACAGAATAAGTTAGACGAAGCAATGGAGACACTGCAGTTCGCTAATAAATATATTGAAGCCACAAAGGAAACCTTTGAGCAGTTGCATAAGGTAAAGCTGAATGACATATCTGTATATAAGACCATTCAGAAGATCGTGCCTATTGGTGAGGATTTATCAGACAGACAGAAGGAGAACTTGAAGAGATTTTCAGATGATATCTTATACAGATTCTATAATGCGCCAGACCTTAAAGTGTTAGATATGACAGGCGCAAGATTAGTACAGGCAGTAGCTGATACCACAAGTCATATCGAACCTTTAAGACAGACTGCAAATTATAGGGAAAATCACTTCAAGGCAACCCTTGACGGTAACGATGTACTTGACAAGACAGTTGGTATATTACTTAGTGCATGATAGGTTGGGGCTTATGCCCCTTCCTATTTGAAAGGAGTGTAAAAATTATGATGATTGAAAGCAACTATGAAATCAATGTGGCAAAGAATGGAATTCATTACTGTCGAATTGAACTGGGAAATATTATGAACCCCGTAGCTAAGTTTGATGAGTTAAGAAAATTTTTCCCGTCAGAGTATCAGTTAACATTAATGCGAGTATCTTGTATTGGAAAAGGGATTAAGGAGGCGTAAATATGGGAACACGAAGCATAATTAAGTTTGTTGAGAAGTGGAATGATAATGAAAATGAATTGGTAACTATCTATCAGCAGTACGACGGATATATTGATGGTGTCGGAAAGGAATTAGCAAAGTGGCTGGCAAGTAAAACTATTATTAATGGATTTAGTCCTAGGGAAGATAATCGTAACAACGCAAATGGCATAGGATGTTTAGTTGCTCAGTTTATAAGGGATTTCAAAAAGGGAATTGGTGGATTATATATATATCCGTCTAATTGTGAACCACAAGATTACAACTACAAGGTTGTTATAGATGAATCACGTAAATCAATAACAATAATAGTTACGAACTGGGACGAAGACAAGCCGATATTTGTTGGTTCTCCAAGAGAACTGTTGGAATTTACGGAGGACGACTAATGATAAGACATACATACGATCCAGTTGAGGTCAAAGCAATAGCAGAGAAATATGGTATATCAGAAGGTAAAGCAAAGGATAAGATATATCAGCGCATATATAACAAAAGATGGCGCGAAGAACACAGGGAAGAGCGACTTAAGTATTTTAAAGATCGCAGAAGAATCAAAAAAGAGTTAGGTGAGGGAAACACCTAACTCAAGCCCAAACGAATCAATAACCTCACTTGCACAGGAGATACATGATTCATTCATAGTATATCATGTGTCTCCTTTTAATGCAATAAAAAAATGAAAAGGAGAACAAAATTATGGGATTATTACACATTACTGAGAAAATGAGTGGCAAAATGACAGGCATGCAGAGCCTTAATACTTCAAGCAAAACTAATCCGTTTTGTGCTAAACATGCGAAGGTTAAGGGAAGCATATGTGAGAAGTGTTACGCTTTAAGGCAGATGAAGAGATATACGAATATGTCTCAGTGTTTTGAACGGAACGCAGAGGTATTAACAACAGGTATTATCCCTGATGAATATCTTCCTGTTATCAATGCAGCATTCTTTAGATTTGAGGCATTTGGAGATTTGATTAATACTAATCAAGTTATTAATTATTTTAATATCTGCAAAAAGAATCCTCACACACGCTTTGCATTATGGACAAAGAATCCGCAGTTAATTGCACCAGTTGCAACGGAAAAGCCCGATAATCTTCAGATAATTTTATCAAGCATTATGGTTAATCAGAGCGTAAATAACAAGTATCCATTTGTTGATAAGGTATTTACAGTATACGATCAAGCTACAATTGATAAAGAAAACATCAAGATAAATTGTGGCGCAAAGCAGTGTCTGACTTGCTTAAAGTGTTATACAAAAGGCGAGACAGTAATCAATGAGAAGCTTAAATAAGGGGGTGGAGATATGATAACATACAAATTATTTCGTATAAAGGATAACAAGTTATATCCTCTTTATGTTTTAGCTGATAAGCCTACTCCGATTGGAGTAAGGCTAAAGGCTGAAGTTGGTGAGCTGGCAGATGAAACGCATGTTAAGGCAAAGGGATGCGGTGGAAGATTAGCTTTGAGAAGTGGGTTTCATTCAGCTTTAATCCCTTATACTGACTGGATTGGCAAAAAAGCGAGTGACGGTTCGTTAATACAACGTAAGGATACAGTGTGGTGTGAGTGCGAAGTTGAAGGAAAAGAAATTGAAAGCAAAACACGCAATGGATACCGCATAATACCTAAAAACAGTTGGTATTATTTTAAGACAAATACACACCAAAAATATCCTTGGATTATATCAGAACACATAATAGTTAATAAAATATTAACGCAACAAGAGGTTTCTAATATTTGTAATCAATACAAAATACAACCACAGAAAGTTGAGGAAAAATAATTATGTCACATAGTAACATGAAAGATCAAAGAATAGGAGAACAAAGAATTAACAAAAATGGGTTAAAAATGGTTGTTATAGATTATATTAATAGTCACAATATCATTGTTCAATTTGATGATGGAACAACTGTTAAAACCGAATGGAGAGAATTTAATTGTGGAGTAACACAAAATCCAAATTCCTTAAATTATTATACAAATCGTAAACCTAAAATTCAAAGAGTTGGAGAGGAAAATATTAATAATCAAGGTAGTTTAATGAAAATAATTGCATATAATGGGGCAAATGATATCATTGTGCAATTTGATAATAATCCAAGTCATATAAAGAAAACTTTTTATAGGCATTTTAAACTTGGAATTACACAAAATCCATATTTACCATCGGTATATGGAGTAGGTATTACTGGACAAGAAGCGCCCTGTATGGATGGATCTACAAAACTTAAAGAGTATCGTACTTGGACAAAAATGATTGAACGTTGCTATGATAAAAAAAATCAAACGAAATCTAAAAATATAACTTATATTGATTGTATAGTAAGCGATGACTTTTTGTATTATCCAAACTTTTATAATTGGATTATTTGTGAAGAAAATTATGAAATATGGAAAAACACAGCAAATTTCGCAATAGATAAAGATATTATTCAAAAGGGAAATAAAGTATACAGTCCTGAAAAATGTTGTCTTGTACCTAATAGCATTAATAATTTAATACAAAATGACGCAAAAAGGCGTGGTAAATATGCTATAGGTGTTACGGAAGATCCGCATCATTCTAACTTATTAATAGCGCAATGCTGGAACGGTTTATTACAAAAGAATATTCATTTAGGTACTTTTAATAACGAATTAGATGCTTTTATGGTATATAAAGAGTATAAAGAGAAATTAATAAAACAAACTGCTGATGAGGCGTATGGTAATAAATTAATATCAAAAAAATGTTGGGAAGCATTATATAATTATACGATTGATATAACAGATTGAACTTATGAACCACAAAGAAGGGAGTGTTAATTATGACAGTAGCAGAAATGATTAGGCAGTTAACAAGGTATCCAATGGATTGGCAGGTAACTGATTATGAGAATAGTCCAATTATGTTTATGATGTGTACTCGTAAAGATGAGGTAAGACTTAAACCAAAAAGGAAATTTGATTTAAAAGAATGGCTTGATGATTTTTTTGAAGAAGCAAAGAAAAGTGCAATGTCGGATAACGAAGTATTAGAAGAATTAATTGAGCAGGGTATTACATTTGAAGATTTAAAAGCATACAATCCCAGTGTAGCAAGCTGGGCAATGAGTGTTAGAGAGGAGTGAAATTATGAAAACTATATGTCCTAATTGCGGAAGTGAAATTGAGATATGGAGACTTGAGCATGATGAAATTAATCCTGAAGGTTTCTATATCAGTTGTCTTGAATGTCAGGCTTCATCTGATATTGACGAAAGAATGATAACGGAAAAGATGTTTATCACTGACATTGCAAAGATGTCCGACTTTAAGATACTCAGCAAGGAAGAGTTCTTAGAGAGTTACAGTTACTTATCGGAAGATGAGTATGATGCAACCGCGTTATATTATGATTGGCTTAACGCTGATGACAGCGAGCCTTGAAGGGAGATGAAGATATGAATTATTATTATTTAATTACAGACAAACAGCTTGAAGAAATGGTTCAGTTTGCTTTGGAAAATCCTGATGCAATTTTTGATATGGAACCAATGGATGATGGGGTTCCATTCTTAAGTTGTAGATTCTTTGATCGTAACGAAGGTGGCAACGCTGATGAATTAATCAGTGGATTTTGGGAGTTAGATGAAGTAGAAGATAAAATTAGGAATTAAGTGAAGGGGAGTGAGAATATGTTTGTTACAATAGAAACAAATAGTTGGGGCGATGATGAAGGTGCTTATCTGTTTGATACATTTAAAGAAGCCTTTGATTATATGGCAAAACAAATTAACCCTGTATTTGATGGATGTCCGACAGGGGTAGCAAGAGAAACTAATATGACACAAGCGTTATCAGATGCAGATAGGCAATATTACGAGGAACGTTTTGAAACTGATCAACTATGTTTTTGGTGTCATAGTAAATGTAATGAACATCATATATGGAGTGATGGAATTGTAATTTATTTATATGAGATTCAAAACAGAAAGGAAGGAGTGACGCTATGGAAGACAAGCTGCGGTGTTTAATGGATATAGATATACCTGAAGAAAGTGAATGTGCTTGGTGCTGTATCTATTGTGACAAAAAGGAAACTTGTGAATATTGTTGTGCGTTTGTGCAAGACGAAATGACAGAAAAAGAAATTATAAAGAAATGTAATATGTGGGGATAAGGAGAGATGAAGATATGATAATAACAGACAAGTATATTTATGGAACACTACGGGAATGTGTTGATGAGTTATGGAAGAGAATTGATTTTGTAAAAATGAAGTTTCCTATATTTAGCTTTGCTGCGGTGGTGTCTGATGACATTACAGATCCTGACCAGTTTGCTTGGGATGCCGAAGCATGGTTTAGATGTGTTGATGTAACAAAGATGTTTCAAGGTGATTCATATACAGGATTTTCGCTAATCTTTGGGTATTATGGTGGAACCGTTACTGAATGCATGGAATTATTTATGGAGTCATCAGACGATGAGAAATCTCTTAAGGAAACATTTATGCAACGCATAGGTAATTCAACGGATTTGTATGGTTATGGAATATTAGCACCTGATGACTATACAGTATTTGAAGTTGATACAGTGGAGGTATGATATGATAAAATATTTTGAATATAATGTAAATCCAAAACAGCACAAAACTGGAGATTGTTGTGTAAGAGCAATAGTTGGCACGTTAGGCGTTAGTTATGAAGAAGCTGTTGATAAATGTGCTTATTACGCAAAAACATTATGCTATGGCATAACAGATAAAGAAATTGTCGAAGCTGTACTTAAAGATTATGGATACATTAAAATGAAACAGCCCCGCAAAAAGAACGGAAAGAAGTATACTGTTGGTGAAATGGATAAGGTACTGACAAAGCAGCAAATGGATGAAGGTGTATTGTTAACAGTGGCACATCATCATACTTGTATAACTGAAGGAGTTGTACAAGATATATGGGATTGCAGAGGAAAAACAGTTGGAAATTATTATGTGAAAGGGAGAAAATAATTATGAAGTTTGAATGGGATATGACAGAAAAGGATTGGGAGCAGTATGTAAAAGAACATAAGTCGCATGATGAGCGTGGCGAAGGCTTTTATGGATGCTGTAGAGTAGGGAAGCTTAAAGCTGATTTTCAGCACACACTTGACACTTCAGCTTGGTATCCATATGCAAATGTATTTTTGATTGATAAGGATACGGGATATGGAGAAACAGGAACAGGTCGTCCATATGATTTGCTTGACAGTGATGTATGTATTCCAATAAAATCAAAGACTTTTGAAGCATTTAAACAAAATTTTGAAAAGAATTTTGAAAAAGGCTTTTGTCATTGCGATGAATCTTATGAACCTACAGTCCCGCTATCAGAATGGATTATAAAAAGGAGAAAATAAATGAACCAGTTAATTAAAGCATTATATTGCAAGAATGAATATGGACGGATCTACCAGTTCATTAATGGAAAGACAGGCAAAACGATAAGTTACAAAGTTTATGACAGTAAACGTCGGCTGTTAATTGTTACGGACGATGTTAATTATGCAAGTAAAGTATTGTTAGGAAGGGAAGTGAGTGCATGATGTATGTGGAATATGCAAACGTTACCTACTGTTATAAGTTTGATGAAAAAGCAGAGGTTGATAAGTTTTGTATGCAGAATAGGAATAAAGGCTGGCGTTTTAATGAACCGAAGTGGAACGAAAAGTGTAGGCAGTGGTTCATGGTGGTGTCTAAGCCTTATCTAAATCATCAGTTCGGGTATTAATGCTTGACAAGCAAACAGATGTTCTATATAATAAAAGGGCGGTTTTATAACTGTCCTTTTTTATTTGTGAAAGGAAGTGGTGTTATGATTCAACATTTATTTTGGCTGGAACCTGAAGAGAAATGGCGGACAAGGGGATATGCAAATAATCGACACTTGATTGTTGATTATGACAGAAAGCGGTTTGAGTTTAGAACAGAAATGGCGTATCCCAAAGGTAGTGATAACGAGATAATTGTTAGTAATAAAGGATGTTTAAAGAACTATATCGGATACCTTAAGAAATTTGGATATCGAGTTGAAAATATGTGAAAGGTGGTGTATAATATGATTACATAATTTTTATCAAAGGAGATATCAAAATGGATAAAGAAAAGGCAATCTGGTGGGTTAATATGTTATTTGATATTCAACAGTTGGAATTTGTTAAGAATGGTAATATGTTTAAGGCAAACGAGATTGAAGAAGTTAAGGAATATATAGTTGAACACTTACAGAAAAATGAGGAATAAATTATGAATAAGCAAAGAAGAAAACAAATAAATACAATTAAAAGAGAATTAAAAAGAATTGAACAAGATCTTCAAAATGTATTAGATGAAGAACAAGATGCATTTGATAGTATGCCAGAGAATTTACAATATAGTATGCGAGGAATAGATTCTGAAGACGCAATTAATAATATGGAAGATGCGCAAATGGAATTGAATAATGCAATTAAATCTATTCAAAGCGTAATAGAAAGCTTAAATGAAATTGGATAAAGGCAGGTGATTGTATGTTTGGATTATTACATAGTCTATTTAGTGCTGGGGTTGCGATTGGTTCTGATATTAAGGCTTCACATAATGAAGATCTAAGTCGGCAGAACGCAATTGCAAAAGGCGATATTGTATATTATGATAGAAATCATCAATTAAGATTAATTGAAAATGGGCATTTATGCGCAGAGTTTTTTAAAGACGAAAATTGTCCATTTGAATGCTTTGATTTAGACAATCCATATTCTGATTATAATATTATTGATTATAAAACACATCAACATTATTATATTACCAGAGAAATTGCTCAATCAAAATTAATTCAAAAGGTAAAAAAGGCAAAAGCTAATCAAGATAGTACTTTATTATATTTATTTAAGGTTAAATCCAAATCTATAAAAACAAATCAACAAGAGTTATTTTTTAGACAACATACTAAATTAAATAAAGCTGTTGATTTCACAGACGGATTAAGCGGTGAATTATATATTAATCCTTTAGAGGTTGATCTATTAACTATTAATTTTGCACACCCAATGGAAACTGTAAAAAATAATCATATTTATATGGCAAGAAATGTTGACATAATCACTTCAATTGAAGGGAAATCATTTCAAGCTTGTTATTATATGGATAGTCGTACTGGATTATTAACTGATCCTACTCCTGAACAATTAATTTTTGAACAGTATCTTAAAAATAAAAACGATCAGTATCAAATAACAAATTATGAAAATAATAAATATCAACATTCATATTATAAATGGTTCACTGAAAGTGAATTATATGCAAACATGTTATTGTTTAATGAATTACAAATTAAACGATTAAATATTATTATAGAAAAAATTAAAAATGATAGCAATAAATTAAATCAATCTGAATTAAATTGTTTACAATCAGATATGTTAAAGATTTATATGTTTGCTCAAATGAGTGGTGCATTATATTATGGTATTGAACAATTAGATTGTAAAAATACTTTAAAAGCGACAACTGTTAATTACGCTAAAGATTATGTAAAAAACAATTTTGTATTAGACAAAGGTGTTACTAATAGTATTAAGGATAGATTTGTTAGATTAGTAGGAGGTGTTGCATTATGACAGGCAGAATGGAAATTGATTTAAAAAGGGAAGAAAGATGTAACAAATTATTATTAGATTGTCCAGATTATGTTAAAGAATGGTATGAAAATTTAAGAGCTAATGATATGACAATACATACTTGTTTTGATTATTTATGCAATATTAGAAAAATGATATTATGGTATGATCAATTCCCAAAAGATGTATCTCAGTTATCTCAAAGGAAAACAATAGAATTTTTTAATTATTGTAAAAAAAGATATGACGAAGACACCGATGAAGAAGTTGTTGTTGCCGTTTCTTCACAACAGGCTTTGTGGTCTGCATTAAAAAACTTTTTTGATTATCTTTTAAATATGAATTATATATCTGATAATTATATGAAAACTATTAAGCGCCCGCGTTCAAGAGATAAAGAAGTTGAAACGCAAACTAAACCTATGTTAACACAAGCTGATTTTAATAAGATTATAAAAGCAATTGATCAAGGCGTTGGCTCGGAAACAGCAAAGAAGCACCAGTCTCATGTTAAAACAAGAGATAAATTGATAGTCCTTTTATTTATGACTACAGGAATGAGAGAATCAGCCTTATGTTCAATAAATATTACAGATATCAATAATAACCAATTAATTGTAATCGATAAGGGAAACAAAAGTCATATATATAATCTTACAGATGACGTTATAACATTATTAAATGACTGGTTGCTTGATAGAGAAAAGATGTGTGAAAAGAGTAATAAAGCCTTGTTTATTGGAAATTATAATAAAAGGATCACTCCTGTATCCATCATTGCCTTAATAAAAAAGTATTCTCAAGCAGCTTTGGGATATGCAATTTCTCCTCATAAACTTAGAGCTGGATTTTGTTCAATTTTGTATAATAAAACACATAATATAGAGTTTGTTAGACGTGCAGTTGGACATTCAGAAGTATCTACAACACAACGATATATTGTAACTGATAATCAGGAACGCAAAGAGGCTTCAGAAATAATTGGTGGATTGCTTAAGTTTTAACTTGACAATCCAGTATAAAAATTATAGACTAAATCTTAAAAAGAGGTGATATTTATGCTTGAAATTTTAAAAGAGCTAAAATTTAAAATGGAAGCGCTTAAAACAAAAGATATATCAACAAAAAGCTATAATGATGGGGTGCAAGATTGTATTAATTTATTGGTAAAAGAAATAGATATAGAAGAAGATAATTGGTTAAGCGATCCATATGTATAAACTTAATAAAGAAAAGAGGTGATGCCTATGTTAAACAAAGATAAATTTTATATGGAACTAAAACGTAAATTTATAGAACTATCTATTAATAGAAATAGCAAAAAACTATTGAAAAAACCTGTTAGTAAACAAATGCAATTGTGTATGGATGTTCATGCAAAATATAATTTTCCGCCGGGAATGGTAAGCGATATTGTAACATTAAGGGTAAATATGGAAGACGCACTTGAAGTCCTTCTTTACGCTATTGCGTCATTTGTGTTATCAGATACATCTATAAAAACTTATTTTACCCCAAGGGAAATAAAAGAATATTCAAAGTACAAATACGAAACTTCGTCTATTAAGTTCCCGTATACCTTTGAAAGTCTGATGGTTGAAATTAAACCAGATGAACAGTATATTGGACGTATTTCTGTAAAAGAATTGATGAAGCTGCGTGATGCTCAGATAATTAATTACAACGTAAATACACAAAGAACAATGACATTAAAGCGGGGTAAAGATTACGAGTATTATCAGGTAACCTTAAACCGAAAAGCGATTGATCAGATGATGGATTTGTATCGCAACGGAGATTTTATTCCAAATACATTAACATTTAACTTATCTCCTGAAACAGACTTTACATATAAAGATGGTAAGTTAACAATTAATGACGAAGTTCCGTTTGATATACTAGATGGATATCATCGATATATTGCGTTTTCTAATTTGTACAATATTGATGACACATTTGATTATCCAATGGAAATACGAATTATGTTTGCAAATGAAGAAAACGCAAGACAGTTTATATATCAGGAAGATCAGAAGACTCCATTATCCAAGGTTGACTCCAGCGCTATGAACAAGAACGATGTCGGAGTTAAGGTATGTCGCTTGGTTAAAAGTAAACTTGGGAACGATATTATCAACCAAGATGGTATTATTAATGAAGCGCTGTTGGTTAGGTTAATTGATTTGTTATATGTAAAGGATAATAAGGCATATAAGAGATCACAGCTTGTTAGTGTATCAAATGAAATTATTAGTACAATTGAAGGCGTAAATTTAGATGTGCCAGACTTACTTGATGAACGTTGGAGTATTGAATTTACGATAATGTTTTTAGCATTAGCAAACAAATTGCAATTGAAAGGGAAAGAACTGTATAATAAAACAATTAAAACAAAGGACATAGCTAAGAATGTAAGAATTGAACAGGTAACTGGTAAAAAATTAAATTATCTCTTAGCTAATATATGACAAGGAGGTGTGTATTATGATAGACAATAAAGAAATGTATATAAAATATAAGAATCCGTTATCGGATAATATTAAAGCATGTTTTAAAAAGGCGGAATCTTATGAAGAAAGGTTAGGAAAGGATTTATCAGAATGGACTGCTGCGGAAATAATAGAGTTTTATAAATCTTTATGTACTCCGTCAGTAGATTTTTTACATAATATCCATTGTGTATATAAAGCGTATACAACATGGTGCTTAACGGAAAACATGTTGAAAGATAATATTAATCATTATGACGAAATCACGCAGGATCTTTTATTAAAATGTATTAATAAAGTTATAGCAGACCAACGTATTATTTCAAGGGAAGACTTATTAAATATTATCAAACAGTTTCCAGACTCTAACCCGCGAGATCAATTTATATGTCTTGCCTGCTTTGAAGGACTATCAGGTAAAGCAATGGAAGATTTAATTAGTGTTAGGTTGTCTGATTTTAAAGATGGTTATATACTAACAAAAAATAAAAAGATACCATATAGTAAAGAATTGTATAATTATGCAAAAGAGGCTGCGAATACATATCGGTACTATATTACACTGGAAGATAGAATAAGAGAATTTGAAATGATCGGAGACAGTGATCAAATAATTAAAAAAGTTGTGTCAAATAATGCTAATGATAGTGAAACAGAAATTACGGTGTATTCAATATACAGGATAATTAATCAAGTACAGTCACAAATTGATAACCCTGCTTTTACATCTAAGGCACTAAAAGAATCTGGCAGGATTAATATGATAAGAGAATATATGGCAAAGGGCATGAAAATAGAAGATGCTGTTAAAGCTACATATCCTGTATATGGAAAGCTAATAGCTATTGCACCATATATAAACAAATATAATGACTTCCTAAAGTAAGGGAAGTCTTATTTTATAAGCGACTCAAGTAATTCAATGGCAATCTCATAGTTTTCGGGCGGAACTTGAAGTGCAGCCTTGTATAGTTTAACCTTTAGTGCGCTTGTTCCAATGATAGGATGGTCATGCTCATTTGAGACGCGCATTTTAACAGGTTCCTTACCTTCAGCTTCATAGGTAACGGTAACCCGTCCTGCGTCCTTCATATCCATAAGCCAACTTGGATCACAATGAAAATATTCTGCCAGTTGGTTAACTTTAAATCTATCTATAAACTTGATTTTGCCTTGTTCCCACTGACTAATAGCTTGTCGTGAAACACCTATCATTTTACCCAGTTCGGCTTGAGTAAGATGATGTTTGATACGTTCTTCACGAATCCTCTGTCCCATTGTTTTCATAAGCGAAATCTCCTTTGTCAAGTATTATATAACATATTTAGGGAAATTGCAAGAGGATTTAAATTTTGTCAAATAACACTTGACAAATGACAGGTAATACTGTACACTTTCTATTAGCGGTTGACAAAACATAGTAACATAGTAGGTAAGTAATATACTTATAATGCAATTGACAACCGAACATCTGTTTGCTATAATGCAAACATAAAATAAAACATTAAAGGAGAATAATGTTATGACAAATTATGAAAGAGTAATTAATCGTATAGCACAATTAGGTAAGGTATCTATAAGAAGTAATAATAATATATTAAATAATATAATAATAGATATAGATACTTATGATATTTATATGGACTGTATAGTGATCGGAAGTTTAAATGGAAGTGAGCTTACTATTCATCAGGATGATGTAGTTAAAATGGATGGTAATGTGGTATACCTGAAGGAATACACACTTGTGTTCGATTGACACTATAAAAATTATAAAAAAGTAGTTGACAAACAAAATTTTTTGTAGTATTATATGCTACACAGGTAATAAAATCTATTTTTAAGAGAAAGGATGAGGTTATGAACGCATTTCGTTTTGTAGGTAAATTGGAGTTCAATGCGATTGACTCTAAGAATCCCTATATCAGAAGGGGTAAAACCAAAAATGGTTCTGATTATCAGACAATAAGTTTTTCAGTAGTTCCTACCAAAAACAATCGGGCATTTGTTGAACGCTTTGGTATGGTTGAAAGCGAAATTAAAACCAAAGACGGAGACGGAAACGATATTTCGATCAATTGGGATGATCGTACCGATGAAAAGGTGATAAACACCGTTGCTCGTTATAAGAGATATTCGGTTAAGCTGAACGGAGTTTATAATGAGTTTATCTCTGCATATGATTTCGTACAGTTTATTGATGAACATCTTGATGAGTTAAAGAATAAGGTGTTTGTTGTAACAGGAACAATCCAGCTTAACGTTTATAACGGAAAAACATCGTTCCGTTATCAGGTACAAAATATCAGAGAAGTTGCTGAAGATGAAGAGATTGAACAGAAATTAACTGTTCGCTTTGATACTTTCTATCGCAAGGAAGATATAGACCTTGATAATTGGAAGAGTGAAAAGGAAATTATCGTAAACGCATTTACTTATCAGTACATTGATAAGGACGTTAAGTATAAGTATGTTCCTACAACTTACTATATCAATCTTTCAAAGGAAGAGAACACAAAGAAGGCAGCATTTTTCCTTAAGCAGTTCGGCATAAATCTTGATGGAGATTCTATCAAGCTAAAAATTAAGGATAAAGAAGTTGCTTCAATTCCTGTAAGATGTGAATATATTAACGGAAGTGAGGAAGTTCCTTTTGATGAGAGTTGTCTGACCGATAATCAGAAAGAAATGATTGAGTTTGGACTTAAGACTCTTGATGATTTCAAGCCGAATGGAAGTATCTTCGGACAGAGGATTGTTAAGTTCTATTGTATCGATGTTGATACCCGTGGCGATTATGCTGATGGATATAAGACCGAAGAAATGACTACGGAAGATTTTGAAAAGGAAATCTTTACTCCTGCAGCTACCGAAGTAAAAGCAGACGAAGTAAAGGATAACGATGACATTGAAGCACTGTTTGGTTAATGAAAGGAAATAAACGACATGGGAAAGTTTGGTAAAAAAGTTCAGATTGATCTGAATCCATTAAGCTATAACATTTGTTTACTTGGTGAAGCTGGTATTGGCAAGTCAACTATTGCAAAGCAGATTTGCCAGAAGTTAGTTGGTGACGAAGGCTATCTTTCACTGGATATCGGTAAGGAAGATGGACACAAGGCAATCTCAGGTATCGTGTCTGAAAAGTGCGATACTTGGGCAAAGTATATGGAAGTCATTGATGATATTGCAGAAAATAAGTTTACTGATTATCCTGACTTAAAGGTTGTTGTCATCGACACATTCGATCAGCTTTGTGATTTGGCTGAAAAGCAGACGGTTAAGATGTGGAACCAGAAGTTAAGAACTCAGCAGAAACCACTGATTGATACTATCAATTCAGCGTTTGGGGGTTTCGGCAAAGGTCTTGACAAGGCGATTGACCTTATGCTTGACAGCTTTTGGAAGTTAAAAGAGGTTGGCGTTTCAGTATTTATCATTGCTCATATTAAGAGAACGGATATTACTGATGTAATGACAGAAGAGTCATACACAATGCTTACTGCAAGCACAACTCAGAGATATTTCAACGCAATTAAGCAGAAGATGGATATCGTTGGCATGGCTTACATTGACAGAAATATTGTTAAGCGTGAGACTGGTAAGAAAGATATCAATGGAAATACAATCTCAAAGAATGTTGTTTCCGGCGAGAGTCGTGTAATCAACTTCCGTGATGATACTTATTCAGTAGATAGCAAGTCAAGATTTGCTGACATTATCGATCAGATTCCGTTTGATGCGGATGAGTTTATTAAAGCTGTTGAGGATGCTATCCTTAAGGAACAATCTAAGGATGGTGTAAAACTTGAGGATGCCAAAAAAGCTCAGGTTGTAAAGGAAAAGGCAAAGGAAGAAAAGGCTAAAGCCGCTTCAGAGCAGATTAAAGAAGACAAAGCGAATGCTGAAGCTGAAGAATCTCGTGAAGACATTTTAGCTGAGATTCAGCAGAAGTTTACAGGTGCAACTGCTGAACAGAAGACAAAGGTTAAGGCACTGGCTAACGGAACAAAGTTGTCAGATCCCGAAATGCCTATCGCAACATTAATTAAGATTAGAGAAGTGTTCAAATAACTGCTAGATCCTTTCTCGGATTGGTTGGGTACAGTGTTCATCCGTAGGGCGCTGTACCCCTTTTGCTCAAAGTGATTTGATATGTATATTAGTTCATAATGTTTATATCAACTTGTTTTGAAAGGGTGAGGTGGGTGCAGCAGGTATATGCTATAGATATCAAGGAATATGTTGACAAAGATACTGCATGGCTTGCACCGAATCGTAAATATTACTCATCTAAAGAATCCTACCACAAGCTGAAACGGAAACAAGCCAATGCAAAGTATTATCGTAAACAAAAGGAGTTGAAACGCATGGCAGAAAAAACAAAGCGGACAGTTAAAAAGAAGCTGAATGAAGCTGAAAGTCTTGCATATAAAGAGTGTGTTCAACATATGTTTGACTGGTTGGAATATCCTACTAATGCAAAAATGCCAAAGTTTTTCTATGGTTTGTTGGGACAATGGCATACAACCAATAATTATTCTTACGAAGTAATACTTGAAACAATGCGTTTCTGCGATGATATGGTTGAATATGCATTAAGAAAAGATTTTTCATCAGAAGTCGGCAAGATCAAATATATATGCGCTATCATTCGCGATCATTTGAATGATGGATTGAAGCAGTTTGCAAGGAAACAAAAGGCAATTCAAGAAGCGCAGAGAAATACCAGTACAATTCAAGAAGATGACATTAATAACTTTTCTTCAGAGCAAACTGCTGATGGCAGAAATAATCTTAATGATGTTATGCAAGATATTATGGGGGATTTATTTTAGTCAATAACCCACCACTTATAGAAGCGGAGATTTGTAAAAGTCTTTATTGACTAGCCTAAGCCTTTTTAAAAGGCTACGTTAACAGAGAATGTGGATTATATTTGTCCATAAATAGGCATCATAGGGCGTACAGCCTAACTCTATGCACTGCGGACGGTAGTTAAACAGTTTTGATGGGTAGAAACAGTGCTATCGTTAAATAAACCTCTGAATAACATTGGCGAAGGCTGCATAACGGTCAGATAAGCGCCGGCTTACAGCATAAAGCTTATCAACCTTTACAGAAGGAGGTGCCGCCTAATGGTATATGTGTTAGATATAAACGGACAACCACTCATGCCGACAGAGCGGTACGGGAAGGTCCGCCAAATGCTTAAATTCGGCAAAGCCAAAGTAGTAAAACGTTGTCCATTTGTCATACAATTATCATATACAACATCAACTCGTGAAGTCCAGTGTGTATCACTTGGAGTAGATGCAGGTTCAAAACACATCGGCATATCTGCTACTACAGAATCTAAGGTTTTATATGAGTCTGAGGTTGAACTCCGCAGTGACATTACAAAACTGCTTTCAGCCCGCAGGGAGATGAGGTCTGCAAGGCGTAACCGTAAAACAAGACACCGTAAGCCACGGTTCGATAACCGTCACCGCAAAGATGGATGGCTGGCTCCTTCTGTACAACAGAAGATAGATACACATCTAACAGCCATACGTAAGGTAAACGAGATACTCCCAATAGCTAAAATCATAGCAGAAGTAGCTGCTTTTGATATCCAAAAGATCAAGAACTCTGATATACAAGGAGTTGAGTATCAGCAAGGTGAACAATTTGGTTTTTGGAATATAAGAGAATATGTGTTGTCTCGTGATAATTATACTTGTCAATGTTGCAAAGGAAAGTCGAAAGATAAAATTCTTAATGTACATCATATTGAATCAAGACAAATAGGCGGAAATGCACCAAATAACTTAATTACGTTATGCAAAACTTGTCATAATGGTTATCATAGTGGGGAGACAAAACTTCCTAAAGAAATAAAGCGAGGAATGAGATTTGCAGATGCCACATTTATGGGAATAATGAGATGGGCATTTTACAATAAAATTAAATTACAATATCCAAATGTAAATTTAACTTATGGATACATTACTAAATTTATTCGTATAACGAGTAAACTTCCTAAAGCTCATCATATAGATGCAAGGTGTATAAGTGGTCATCCTTTTGCAAAATCTGATAATATAGTATATTATCAAAAAAAAGTACGTTGCCACAACCGCCAAATACATAAGTTTACCATTGGTAAAGGTGCATATCGCAAACGTAATCAGTGTCCTTATAAAGTTAAAGGGTTTAGACTTTATGATAAAGTTAAGGCACAAAATAAGGAATGGTATGTTCATGGACGTCGATTAAAAGGTAGTTTTGTTCTAAAAACTTTGGATGGCAATACACTTGAAATAGTTCCATCTAAAATATCATATATTGGGCATCAAACAGATTATATAACAGAAAGGAGGCTTACGCGCCTTATTTGATTTAAAAAATCAAAATCTTTTGCGCTAATTTCTAATGGATGTCGAAAAAACTATTCAAGAAATCAATAAAGACAGGGACAGGCTTGAAGCAAGTTTTGTTTTCTGCTTATGGAAAAACCCGTCTTTATATGACGATTACAAGGATATCAATGAGCATACATTAATTACAACTGATGCAAAGTTTTATTATTTGTTAGGTAAAGCGTTGCGAGAGCAAGGATTGAACTCATTTGATAATCTATCCGTAGATAATTATCTGTCTACAAGACCAGAGATTAAAAAAAGATATGACGATTATGGTGGCTGGAAAGAAATTGAACAGCTTACTAATTTAACGTCTGAAGAAAATGTTACATCTTATTTTGACCAGATTAACAAAGCAAATTATCTTGTTAATGTATGTGAAAAATATGACAAGACGTTTGAAAATGTGTCAGCATTAAAGAAGTTATCATCTGAAGATATGTATCTGTTGTTTGATAATATCAATACATCATCTTCATTAGTAAATAATCGTGAAGTCGAAAGCAGTAATCTGATTATAACAGACGCTGATCTTGACAGTTACAATCGTGGCGAAGCGGTTGGCGTTAGTTATGCAAAGGCATTTCCTCTGCTAAACTATACAACGCTTGGACTTCCAAAGGGTGATATTACATTGGTTACTGGACATTCCGGGGCTGGTAAAACATCATTTGTATTCCGCATCTTGCTTGCGGTTGTGCAAAATGGCGGAATGGCTGCGGTAATATCAAACGAAATGCAGGTTACCGCTTACAAACACTTGCTGATTGCTCATGTTCTTACAGAAGAAATGAACTGCTTTGATGTAATCCGTAAAAAATTAAAGCAAGGACATTGGACAGATAAAGAAATGGGAAAAATTAAAGAAGCACAAAAGATAGCTAATGAAAAATATGGAGAAAAGATGTTTTTTGTTAAACTGTTTGATAATAATTCAAGCATTGTGCTTCGAGAAATGAAACGTCTGAATAGAAAATACGGAGTCAAGGTGTTCTGTTGGGATACGTATAAAGCAGATGACAGTATGACCGATAAAATGTGGCAAGAGTTGTTAATGGGCAGTAGGCGAGTGTTTAACTTGGTTGCAAAAGAAAACTTCAGCTTAATCTGTACGTTCCAGCTTGCCCTTTATACAACCAACCAAAGATATCTTGACGCAGGATGTTTAAGTAATTCAAAACAGATTAAGGAAGTAGTCAGTGAACATATCATGCTACGAAAGTTATGGCAAGATGAATATACTGGCGAAAAATATGATTGTAAACCATACAAAATTAAAGATAAAGTTACAACTTATTTAACACTTGATAAAGCAAAATTATATGTTGTAGCATTTATTGATAAAACACGTAATGATGATAATGCAAAATGTATTTTATATCAATGGGATAGTGTGTGGAATAGATGGATTGAATTAGGTTTTTGCACGATTGTAAACGATCACAGAGGAATATAACAGAAAGGAATGGTAATAATGGATGCCGAAAAGTTATTGGATGCTATAGAAGATAACGCTGAAACAAACATTGTTACCATTCTTGAGTCTTTAGGGCATGATGATGTAAGAGATCGTGGTAAATATTTTCAATGTTCTAATCTTGATGGCGACAATCGAACAGCAATATCGGTATTAAAAGAAGGTTTGTTATATCAGAATTTCACAAGAGGACGCAAGGGAACAATTATTAATTTAGTAATGGATGAGCGTAACTGCTCATTTCCTGAAGCTCTTGAGTGGTTAGCAAAGATTGTGAAGTATAAAGAAAAGCCAATACATTATCCGTTTGGCGGATTTTATCATTCACTCTCAGCTAATAAACATTATGAAGACACATTACAGACCTATTCGGATAGTTCTTTACCTCCGCCAGATGCCTTACCTCAACTGTGGTATCGTGATGGTGTTGACTATCAGACGCAGGAGAGGTTCGGCATCAGGTTAGACTTTGAAAGTAATCGGATTATTATTCCAGTGCGTGGATATAATAATGAATTAGTTGGAGCAAAGGGGAGATATAATGGTGATTGTCCGATGGATGAACGCTGGTCGATGTACCTTCCGTATCCAAAATCATTGGTGTTATATGGGTGGAACGAAAATAGTGAAGAAATAGTGAAAAAACAGTGCGTATACATTGTTGAAGCGGAAAAATCAGTATGTCAGGCAGCATCTTGGGGGATCAACCAAATGCTCGCAATTGGTGGGCATGACATTAGCGAAACTCAAGCACGATTTATTAAATCGCTTGGTGTTGATGTAATTATTGCCTTTGATGAAGGGATTGATGAAGCTTGTTTGATTAAGTCATGCAAACAAGTTGAGAACCGAAATCTATTTTGGCGAAATCGAGTTGGGTATATTAATATGACGGACGAACCATTTAAGAGTTCTCCGACAGATTATGGATTAGATAATTTTTTAAGGTTAAAAGAAAGGACGGTATATTTAAATGATTAAAATTGCAGTTGACAAGGGAGAAACAAAAGAACTTGAGATTAATGGAGATCTTGTACAGATTACTACAGAAACAACATGTATCATACGCGATATATGGATGGCATTAAAGCATAAGGACGCAGAAGCGGCTGAAGAGTACAAGCGTTTAATAATTAAATACATCGAAAAGCCCTTTATGTCCACTGAGGATTTATTAGATGATTTACTGAAACGCTTACTTTCAGTGGATGACTGAAACTATAAAAAATAGTGAAATATAAAGGGGTGATTCGGATGACGATAGAAGATGCATTAGATATATTAGAAGATAACTATACTGTTTTATATTCACATGGAAATTATACAGAACAGGAAGAAAATGAAGCGTTGATAATAGCGATTAAATCCCTTGAAGCATTAGTAGATTTGAAGAAAGAGATTGTAGATATTTCAGCTACAGATGCAGATAGCCAACTGTATGCTTTAATTAGGAAATCAGATGTACTGAATATAATCGACAGGCATTTAATGGAAGTAAGGGGCGAGTGAATGACAATACAAGAAAGAAATATTAAATTAAAGCATTATATTACTTGTTTAAAGTGTGAATTAAGTGGTAAACGTTGTGAACAGGATTGTATAACTCAATTTTTAGCTGGTAATTTTGGAGAGATTATAGAAAATCTTGAAGCAATATCCGAAATATTAGAGCAACAGCCACCCGTCACACCACAGAAAAAGATAGGCAAGTGGATTGATGATGGATTTTATGCAGAAGGACATTCCGAACATGCATATAGATGCTCGGAATGTGGAGAACATTATATTGGATATGTGGGAGAATTTAATTATTGCCCTAACTGTAAAGTAAGGATGGTGAGCAAATGACAAACGAATCTATGAGTTATCTTGATGCCTTAAAAGAGATTAAAAGGTTGAAAGAAATATTGAATAAGATAAGGGCAGAAATAGAAAAAGAAAGCAATCTTGCAGTTAATAAGCTACATTGGGGCGAAGCAATGGGACTTGATAAAGCTTTAGAGATAATCAGCAAGCATTTATCAGAATTGAGGGGTGATACAGACCAATGAAGAAAATGATATTGATATTAATATGTGCGTTATTATTGACAGGATGTGTAAATAATAGCGCAGATTCAACAACAAGTGATCAAAAAATTAAACCTGATTTAATATCATTAAGTCAAGATGGTGGCAACTATTATTATGTTGTTGATAAAAATACTCATGTTGTATATCTAAAATATGATAACGGTCATCAATCAGGTATCACCATTATGCTAAAGACAGATGGAACGCCTATGTTAGCTAAAGATTTAGGGATTATAGTTGATTGAGGGGTGATACAGATGCTTTATAAAAAAGGTGATAAAGTAATCGGTGTTGGGAATTTACCAAATAGCAAACGAAAAAGTCTGTATGTTGGGAATGATTATTGCATTACAAAGGTTGCATCATTCTCTAATGATGAAACGGCAGATACATTTGAAAGTTATCTTAATTACTTTTTAGAACTTGAATTAAGAAAAGGTGTGGGTACAGCACAGGGGGAAATTGGTATAAAACAAGATGATGATTGGTCAGGAGCGCAAGGAAACGAGCTGTATCGGATAAATCAAGAGCAGGAAAGGGGGATATGGGGTATTTATGGATAAAATGACATTTGAAGAAGCAAAAAAGATATTTATCAATCGAGGTTTTATCGAAGTAGATGGCGGAACGATTTTTGATGGCAATAAATGGAGAGAAGCTGTAAAGGTTATATCGGATTGGTTAGAGCAACAGCCTTGTGAAGATGTGGTAAGCAGACAGGCAGTTAATAATTTAGTTGATGAATTGGCAAGGGCAATAAGTGACGAAAGATGTTGTATCTCAAGGGGAAGAAGTACTGGAAGAATAATGCAGGACATCCTTGATTTACCTCCAGTTACGTTATCGACAAGTATAGAGGTGAGTGAATGAAAGTAACGTGTGAAATAAAAGATTATTCAAATCCGGCAAAACCTAACATAAAAATCCATAACGCATGGAATGATAGTGATAAAGTGGAAATAGAAATTAATGGTGAAAGATATACAGTTGTTGCAGATGAAATAATTTCAGCTATCAAGCGTGCAAAATTAAATTGTTTTGGCATTTAAAGGATGGTGATACAGATGAGAAGCATTAAAGAATGTAAAAATATATTAGAATTGGCAATAGGATACACAGAAAGTGTTATCCCGTCTGAAATATTGAGAGATACTATAGCGTATTTAGACAATTACGAAAAGGCGATTGTATGGAAAGATAGCACAGAACCCGTAGAAGCAAGATTAGATAATAGTATTTGGGAAGATATGGGGAGGTAATACAGAATGACAACGGCTGACTTATTAAAGCGCATGCATGATTACGATATACAGAACTATCCATATGCTTTATATTGTAATCCAGAGGATGCTAAAGAGTTACAGGAACATATACCCGAAACTGTTAAACTTATACCACTTTCTGTTGTGGATAAAGGGATAAGTTATTTAGTAGATAGAGAACAATGTGAAAAGGAGTTGTTTGTTCCGGGTTTAAGTCTTTTAGGAAGTGATACAGATGATTGACACGCTGACAATAATTTTTGATAGGGATGAATCGAGCAAGGATTTATCAGCTATGTATGTAGCAAGTATACATAATGGCGAATTTTATGTACGAAATATGTTTGTTGGAGATAAAGCGGAACAGATGTATAAGATGTTGACGGAGGTATCAGATGGAAACAGTTAAGAGAATGTATCTAATCTGTTTGCGGTGTAAGAAACCTTATGATTATCCCATGCCGACATTTGAGAAAATGGAATACTCGAAATATTCATATTGCGAGGAATGTTTAAGAAAAGGATTAAAGTTATTGAAATATAAGGAGGTATCGAATGGAAACAGTTGAGGTTGTCGTTAGGATTCCAAAAGACGTTTACGAGAAAATCCAACAGATAGACAGAATAATTGTAGGCAGACGAAACGGAAAGACTATTGAATTTGCCTTATGGAATGGCGTTAAGAACGGTACTGTACTTCCTAAAGGGCATGGCAGGCTTGGAGATTTAGATAGACTTATAAGAGCAGAGATTCAGCATTTGCTTTACCACTTGCCTAATGGGGATATTGCTGTGCCTCAGCAAGACATTAAAAATGCACCAACAATAATCGAAGCAGACAAGGGTGGTGATGATAATGGCTGATATGGTTGAAGTTATTATACAGATTCCAAAAGATGAATATAATTGTATTCGTAATGGACAAAAGACATTTAATACAGAACTTTATTTATTGAACGCAGTAAATGCCGGCACTGTACTCCCAAAGGGACATGGAAGGCTGTTTGATATGGATAAGTTATTAAAACAAGTTGAATTTAAAGGATTCATTCAACAAGATAATACGCATTTAGTTACTATGGATAGAGTAAAAAATGTTCTTAATAATGCTCCAACAGTAATCGAGGCAGATAAGGAGGTAGAGAATGAGTGAATGGATTCCCATAAAGTATCGTCCTACAACAGAAGAAGAAAAGAAATATTATGAAGAATATACAAACTGTAATCTTGAAGAAATGTTTGATTGTCCTATGCCAGACGATGGGCAGGAGATACTTATATCTACAAGGTATGGTACAGTTAAGGCGGATACATGTGTTATAGATGAATATGGATGTGGATTGGAAGAATATGACGATTGGGAAGATGTTATTGCATGGATGCCGTTACCAGAGCCGTATAAGGAGGCAGATAAAGGAGAATAAGATATGACAACAGTAGGATTTCATCACGGTGCATTAGCTGATACTTATGAAAAGCAAGCTAATGAACAAGGATTTACTTTTGGCGATACGGCTGATTGGATAGGCTAACTTGCTTATGGATTTACGGATGCATGACAGATAAGGAGTATGATAGGATTTTACAGAAATTCCAAAAGAAAATATTGGTCAAAAATCTGAAAAGGTTGGAGGAGCATAATGATAATTCAACGTTATGAAAATACAATTTATCCTAATACAGAACAGGGCAAACAAATGGCTGATGAATACGAAAGTAAATTACGGGATCAGGGTATTTTTCAATGGAGAATAGCAGATGATTCTGAAATAATAATAAGATCCTATTATAAATTTAACGTAGAGGTGGATAATGATTGATTGTAAATTTTGTGATCTTTATGACTTCCTTAAAAGCATAGAAAACGAATGCCTTGAAGATGGCGAAGAAAAAACTAAGTATGATTACACTATTGCGTTAGTTACGCATTCTTGGAAACCAAGTATTCGTAAGAAAAAGGATGCAGGCAGAACAGTGCGCTACCGACACAATGGATTCGGATATAAGTTAAATTTCTGTCCTGAATGCGGGAGAAAGCTAAGGAGGGGTAAAAATGAGAACATTAAATAAATCTAAAAAATCAAATATTAAATGTGAACATTGCGAGTGGTTTTTTGAAACCGAAGAAACCGATAATGATTATTGTTCATGTTTAAATGAAAATAGTCCTAAATATGAACATAATATAAATTATTGGAATAGATGCAAATGCTTTGAGTGGAGGAAAGAAATATGAATATATACTTAGTAACACGTCCAAAAGATAGAATATCTTGGTGTGAAGATGACGAGATGGTTATTGTTGCAGAGGATGAATTACACGCAGAACGACTTGCAAGAATTAACTCTGATGATTTTGCCAGAAGTCAAAATATTGAAATTAAACCAGTTGGTTTAAATATGGAACATGTTGTTTTAATATCTAACACAGGAGCGTAGTCATGAAAAAGTGGGATTATTGCAAGCAATATAAAGAGTGTATCAAATGCCCCAAGAGTAATGTAGTCCAAGGCGACAAGTATGATTCGTATTTTGTCTGTGACTTTCATCTTCAGGCAGTTCGGGATGGAATTGATAAGATATTAAAGGAGAAAAAGAATGACATATAATGTAGTTTATGGAGATTTATTTTCTGCAGGATCAGAACCGCTTTATGTTCATTGTATCAGTGCAGACTTTGTATTAGGCGCTGGCATAGCTGCAGAGTTTACTCGTAGAGGTGTCAAGGCTGCATTACGTTCCACATATCCGATGAACGTTTGGTATGGTGAAGGGTATGGTTTACCGACACCCATGATTGATAAGCGTATGGTTTATAATCTTGTTACAAAGGCAAAATGCTATGATAAGCCTACAATAGCAACCTTACAAGGCGCACTTGATAGCCTAAAAAGATATGTAATAACAAACAACATAACAAAAATTGTAATGCCAATGATTGGATGCGGACTTGACAAATTAAATTGGAGTGACGTAAGTCTCTGCATTTTTGATACCTTTGCGGATGTTCCAGTCGATATTACGGTATATAAATTGAGGTGACAAAATGACAAAACATAATGGCAAGACATATGAATATTATTCTGTTCCGATAGGGTGTTCAGTAGAAGATACCTTATTAACATTAATTAAAGAATCGTTAAGAACAAAGCAATTGCTTTATACACGATTCAATATATATGAAATCTATTCTGATGAAGACAGTTTAGATTCTGCATATCAAAAGTGCGTTGGTGTATCATGGGTGGAATGCAAAACTAAACAAGAAAAGGCTGAATTAAGACGACAGGAAGAGTTGAAAAAATTTTTAAATTCAATTCCTAAAATCAAAGAAGGTTATCTCGCCAACGGACATGATATTTTAGATAAAAAATACTGGGATTTATATGAAAAAATGCTTGATGAAAGTTTGTATGGTATGTATCAAGGTTGGGATTTAACTCAAGCATTAGAAATAATAGAAATGCTAAACAACAATTGCTCTCTTAAAGATGCCGTTGTAAAGTTTGATAAACAAGGACATTCAGGATTTTCGCATGGACTTGTACGGGCAGAAATACAGGACTTATGTGATCGTGGTGCGGTATTCTTTGAGGCAACTATATAAAAATTATAGAAAAATATGGTGAAAAATGAATCAAGAAATAAAAATGTTTGAACAAATTCAAAAACAAAAGGATCAAGTACGTGCAATACCAATTGATTCTTTGATTGGCGGTAAAATCTTTACTACTGACGCTACTTTAGAAAAAGAATTGAATAAATATGGATACGTAACTCGAACAATAAAAAGAAAAGGTTATTGGAGTATTTATATTGAGAAGAAGGAGGAAAATTTAAAACATGATTGATATCATGGGAATGAGATTTGGTAAAGCTGTTGTTTGTGAAGACGCTGGAAGAAATAAAAGAAAAGAAAAATTATGGACATGTCAATGTGATTGCGGAAATAAATTCACTACAACAAGTTATCATTTAAGAAGTGGTCATACAAAATCTTGTGGTTGTTTACAAAGAGAAAAGTCGGCTTTAGTTCATACTACACATGGTAAATCACATACTCGATTATGGGATATTTGGACTGGAATGAGATCAAGATGTAATTTAGAAACCCATTTTAATTATGCTTTATATGGCGGACGTGGTATTAAAGTATGTAATGAATGGAATGATAATTTTGAAAATTTTTATGAATGGGCAATAAATAATGGTTACGCTGATAATCTAACATTAGATCGTATTGATAATGATAAAGGATATTCTCCTGATAATTGTCGTTGGGCTGACAATATAACTCAAGGAAATAATCGTAGAAACAATCATTATATTACTTATAATAATGAAACAAAAACAATAGGTGAATGGGCAAAAATATACAACATGAATCATCAAATGTTATCTTATAGAATAACACATTTAGGTTGGGATTTTGAAAAAGCTATTAATACACCTAATCGTTATTATAGGTATTTAGAAACAAAAAAAGGAGAAAAAGAATGTTCTTAAGCAGTTTAATTATATTATTAACATTATCTATGTCATTTTCAATAAATTCAAATTACACCAAAGAAGATGTTGAATTATTAGCTAATATTATGTATTTAGAAAATGGTTCAACTGGTAAAACAGAAGATGAAAATCGTCAAGTTTTGATTGCAACAGGATCAGTTGTTATGAATCGTGTAAAATCTGGTGAATGGGGCGGAACAACTATTAAAGATGTATTATATGCAAAAGGTCAATATGCTAGTGCTACAAAAAACCGTATTGGTAAAGTTGAAATCCCTCAACATGTCTATGATCTAGCTGAAGAAATTCTTTGTTATGGCACTAATGTTCCTGATTATGTAATATACCAAAGCATGCAACCTAAACTTGGTACTCAATGGAAGGTGATAGACGGAGAGTATTTTGCTACAGGTGGCGGACACAAAATGGAAGGCGAGAATCTTGTTATTGATACCAATAAAAAGAAATATGAAGCCGAACAAAAACGTGCAGAGCGAGAGTTTAAGAAAAAAGTGGCAGACATTGTTGGGCGATCTTATTTAAATTTCAGCAGGCTTATCGCTCTAAAAATTAAGTCTTGACATAAATTAATATATATGATAATATAAATTATAAAGTGAGGTGATAAATATGGATAGTAAAAACTCAGGAAGTAGCGGTGGTATCGGATTTGTCGGTGTCTTACAGATAACATTTATAGTATTAAAACTCTGTGGGGTTATTGATTGGAGTTGGGGCTGGGTATTAGCGCCAATTTGGATTTCAGCAGCAATAGTAGTCTTGTTAATTGTTATAGTTATTATATTTAAATATTGGTTAAATAAGAAATGGTAGGGGAAAGATGTCTGAGTATGGATATAAATTTTTATGGGTTAAACACAAAATGAATCTTATTCAATTTCCAGACTATTTAGCTTTAGTAAAGCTTGCAATTCCGAATGGTTCAACTATAGTATGTCCAGTGGGTGCAAAGAGTGTAATAACAGATATATCTGCACGTTTTGAACCATTTTATTTAGTTACATCATCATCAATAAAATGTCGATGTAGTAAGGCAAAAATAGTTGAAGTTATTGATTATTTTTATTATGGTCGTTCTTCAGAATTTTCGCCAAATACACTTTTTAAAGTAAAAAATTATAATGGAAATCCAAAAGATTTAATTTTTCTTTCCCTATATAATTCTGATTTTCAATATAGCTTTAATAAATATGTTATTCCTGATGGGTTAGATATTGATACTAACACTGAATGTTCTCATGGCATTCACTTTTGTCGATCCGTTGAGGATGCTAAAGCTTATATAAAAGATTGCACTTTGGCTGATATATATCCTATAGAACTAGATTATTTTAAATTACCACCACTATAATAATTATGAGGTAATAATATGTATACAAATATTTACCATATTCTTGGTGTTATATATCCAGAGTCACCTGATAATAAAGATGGACGCTTTCAGGATTTATTAAAATATTTACATGAATCCAACTATATAGTTGTCAAGATGTCAGATGAAAACGGATATTACATTACAGAACAAATGACCGAGGTTGAATATGAAGAAAGTTGCCGTATGTGTGCAGCAGATAATGCTGATTGCGAAAGAGATTGTAATTGATGAAACTTTACCAATAGATGATCAAATTATAATTTCTGTTTTACCAGTTGATAAACCTGTTGCCAAACAGATTGTAGATGTATTTGATGAGGATGGCAAATTAATTACATCATATGGGAGAGACATATGAAATTAGATTATTGGACGAGAAAACTGTATGAATTGGCTCCTGAAGAAGAGATAAAACGTATATTTGATTCTCCTTATTGTGAATATGGAAATAGCTTTATAGGATTTACACAGATATATGGAGAACTGGCAAATATAATCCCTAAAAATAAATTTGTTATTGATTTAGGCAGTTATGCAGGACTTCAGGCATACTTTTTTCAAAATCATCATGCTTATATTGGTATTGACCGACTTCCATTTAGAACCGATGTTCCCAATATGCGTTGGATACCGCGAGTAAAAATTAAAAATGGTATTTTTATAGAACGTGAGATTATAGATTATCTTAAAGAACAAAACACAGAGCAGCGTATATGGTTAGCAGAAAATGCTTTTGCGATTGTTTCATATGTTCCGCTTGATGATGATAAAATGCAATATATTAGCGATTTCTTTCCTAATATGGCTTGCTATTATCCGGGGTGTCCTCAATGGCAATGGGTTAGACTTAATGGATATAAATACAGATTCGATCCTGCTGAATTGGAGGAATTATGAAAAAGATAGGATTTATTTTATTATTATTAGTTCTGATATGTTGTTTAATTGGAACTTATATAGCGAGGTAATATGACAGAGTTTATTGAAACTGTATGGATGGAAATGGGTAAAGGCAACTTCTCATTTCTAATTTTGATCGTAGGTGTTGCTCAATTAGTGGTTATGTTCAGAAATAAACACTATAACAAACAACACTTTAAACGACACTTTGATGAGGGACAACACATTGGAAACGATAAAGATAGATTATAAAGTGCCTAGTGAAGCTATAAAAAATATTCCAGACTATTTTTTTATAGCAATGGCTGGCGAACTGGTTTCAATATTTGGAATTAAAGTTTTGCTTCCTGTTGATTATGAAAATGATGGTTCTGAAATTTATGACCTTCAAAATGGTACTGCGGGTTGGCATGCTGCATTTATAGTCACATGTAAAAAACTAAATATGCAATGGTTAGAAGATTATTACAAGTCTTTATCAACATGGATTGCAATTGATCTTTTTGGTTCTGAAATTGATAACGAAATTATAGAAAAGGTTTGTAAGTCGAAACCTTCAGAAGCAAATGATTATTGCAATTATATATTTGAAAGGTGGATTAGCAAAAATGATAGATAAAATATTAGATAGCATCTTATTAGTTGGCTGGATTGCTATTGGTATTACAGTGTTGATTGGCGGAACAGACAGATTGTCATATGCTTGTGTATGGGTATGTTTGCTTGCTGAATTAGGGTTGCGGTTACTTAAAGATTTTTATGATGACGATAATGATGATAAATTAGGCACAGCATAGAGAGGTAAAATATGAGAGATCCAAATAGATTAGATGAATTTTATGACAAACTTAAAGAGTTACATAAAAAATATTGTCCTGACTGGCGAATGACACAGTTAATTTGTAATCTTCAATGTGCTTATGGTAGTGATTTGTTCTATTTAGAAGAAGATAGGCTTATTAAGTATGTTGAAAATTATTTTAAATCTATGAGTGGAGAGTAATTATGAATAGAAAGAAATGGTGCAATTGGTTTAGAAGTCGTAAACATAAAAAGTATTCTAAAAGGCTTAAAGCTGAACGAATAAAAAACAAGAAACTTGTTAAAAAATATCCGTGGCTTAAGCCTTATCAGCATTTTAGAAAACGACATTTAGATTCTAAATATGACTATTCATATTTAAATTGGGGCTTTACTTATGGTTGGGATATTGCTTTTGGCGATATGTTTATGCGTGAGTTAGGCGAAGCGGTTAAGGAACAAAAGGGTTTTGGAATACTGCAAACTAAAGAGAAGTATGGAATACTCTGTTGTTACACAACAGGCACAACTCAAGAAGTAAATGATATTATAAATAAATATGAACATATTTCCCAACATGTTTGTGTAATTTGTGGTAAGCCAGATGTTCCAATGTTAAATACAGGTTGGGTTAGTCCACAATGTTTTGCTTGTTTTGTTAAAAATAGACAAAGATATAAACCTATAGATATAGAAGAGTTATGGGAACAATATAACAAACTTGCAGAAAAACGTGGCGAAGATGGGTGGAAAATACCTAATACATATTCTTATACACGTTGGGACAAAGATAACAACAAAGAAATAGTTACTCATGATGTTTCTGAAACCGTTAAAGCAGTTAGAGAACGTTATGAAAAAAGGAGCAAGAAATATGACAAAAGAGTACTTCGTAACAAGCATACTACATAGTGGACGCAAGGGTGAACGTAATACTCAGGTTAATGACAGTAAATATCAAGGATTAATTGGATATAAAGTTGGATTTGATACTAATGCAATCGAACGTGGGGAAGAACTTAAAATGTGGGTTTTAAATTCTCCTTATTATAGAAATTGGTATACATCAATGGTTATTGCAGCTTGGGTTAATGAACAAGATCATACATTAACTATTGAAACTGAAAACTCTTTATATATTTTAAAGGAGTGTAATGATGATTAATTTTCGTAGCATTGACGACATGAATCAGCTTATTAAGAGCAAGTTGCATTTAATACCAAATGTTGACTGTATAGTTGGAGTTCCAAGAAGCGGTATGTTACCAGCTACGTTGATTGCCTTATATCTTGGCAAACCTTTAGGAACAACTGAAACCCTTGGCAAATATTCATTTGACACGACAAGACGTATTGCATTTGAATTAGGGCGAGAAATCCCGGCTCCATATAGAACAAAAATACTGGTAGTAGACGACAGTTGTTTTACTGGTTATGCAATAAATAAGATTAAAGAACAATGTTCTCGTCATCTTGATATGGATTTTATTTATTGTGCCATATATGTAACCGAATCTTCTAAAAATAAGGTTGACTTTTATTTTGATATTGTTGAACAGTGGCGTGTTTGGGAATGGAATATAATGGATCATTTGATACTTGAAAGTTCTTGTGTTGATTTAGATGGCGTGTTATGTATTGATCCTACTCCTGAACAGAATGATGACGCTAATAATTACAGAGAGTTCATACGTACTGCAAAGCCAAAGTTTATTCCTAAACATAAGATTAAAGCTATTGTAACTTGTCGGCTTGAAAAATATCGAGCAGAAACAGAACAATGGCTGAAAGCACACAATATTCAATATGAACATTTATATATGCTTGACTTGCCGGATAAAGCAACAAGACAAAAATTAAATATGTACGGAAAATATAAAGCCGATATATTTAAACAAACAGGGGCAGTATTATTTATTGAAAGTAATCCCAAAGAAGCGATAGAGATTCATTCTATAACATTAAAACCGGTGTATTGCCTTGGGGATGGTTGTTTTTATAAGGAGGAAACATGATTATTCCGATTATACGTGATTATTATTGTGATTACAAAATTCATAATAAAAGCAAAATAGAATTACAAGCTGGTGTAACGGTGCTTGTCGGTTGCAATGGTGCGGGGAAAACGACACTACTTCATCAGATACAAAGTTATTGTAAAAAAACGAAGATTCCTTGTTTTCTTTATGATAATTATAAAGAAGGTGGGAGCAAGATGATTTCGAAGTTTGGATTCTATGAAGATTATGATAATATGGCATATAATATAATGTCTTCAGAAGGCGAGCAATTAAACAACAATCTTGCTCATATTGCTGGTGAGTTGGGTAATTTTATTCGTAGCGAAGTTACAAGTAAAAATGCCAAAGAGGTATTTATTCTTTTAGATGCAGTTGATTCAGGATTCAGTATCGATAATGTTATTGAACTTAAACAAGACTTGTTTCAAACAGTGTTACAAGACCTGACCAAAGACGACATTATTCCATACATTATAGTATCTGCTAATGAATATGAATTGGCTCGTGGCGAACAATGTTTTGATGTTATTGGATGTAAATATGTTACACTAAAAACTTATGACAGCTTTCGCAAGCTAATAATTAAGTCTAAACAGCAGAAGCTTAAGCGTTACGGACAAGGAGAATGGAACTATGATGCTACATAAGATTAAAATACAAGACATTATTAACAATAATAACGAAAAAGATGTTTTCCAAACTTATTTAACAGTATTTAGTCAGGATTATACAGTTTATACACTTATAGTTTCATTTAGCACTATAAATCAAGGAGCGCTTGGTTTTAACATTCAGCATCGTGGGACAGATCAATGCACTATGATGGTTACGCAGTGGATAAATAATATGACTTATACTTATAAACTAAAATTTGACGCTGCAATATTTGAAAAAACATTACGCAAAATGATGACATATCATATAAAAGATATGGGACACCAGATATCATATAACAATAATGCAGATGTTGTTAATTTAATTAATAAAATAATAGAAAATGGAGTAAGGGGCTAAAAATTATGAATATCGAAAAAACATGGGCAATGCCTAATAGCAAAACTTTTACTATAAAACCAATTAAAGAGTTTGTTGAAGCGGAAGTTAATAAGGGTGGTGTCATTGTAGATCCTTTTGCTAATGGTTGTAAGTATGGGACTATTACAAATGATTTGAATCCTGAATATCAAACGGATTACAACATGGACGCATTAGAGTTTTTAAAGAGTTTGCCAGACAACAGCGCAGACCTTGTGTTATACGATCCACCGTACTCCATTTCACAAGCTGCCGAAATGTATAAAAGCTATGGTAAAGACAAGCTTGAAATAAGTATATCTAATATGAAGTACTGGGCAGAATGCAAGGATAATATTGCAAGAATCCTTAAAAAGGGTGGCAGAGTAATCTGTTGTGGCTGGAATACCAATGGGCTTGGTAAGGGCAGAGGTTTTGAAATGACAAAGGTATTGATAGTATCACATGGTGGTAGCAAGAATGACACATTAGTAACTCTTGAATATAAAGGAGAAGTGGCATGAAAAAGGTGTTAGATCCTTGTTGTGGTTCTAAAATGTTTTGGTTTGATAAACATAATCCCATTGTTGAATATTGTGATATACGCGAGATTGAAGATGAAGTAATCTATCGCAGCGCTGATGGTAAAAACGAGCGTCATATATCTGTTTTGCCTGATAAAATTTGTGATGTTACTAACTTGCCATATGAAGACAATTCATTTTATCATATTGTATTCGATCCTCCACATTTAACATCTATTGGTGATAACGCTTGGATGTGTAAGAAATATGGTAAGTTGGATAAGACTAACTGGGATAAATTTTTACATGATGCATTTTGTGAATGTATGCGAGTATTAAAACCAAACGGAACTCTGATATTTAAATGGAACGAAACAGATATTCCCGTTAGCAAGGTGTTATCTGTTATTCCTTTTAAACCATTATATGGGCATCAGGTTGGCAAGCTTAATAAAACACACTGGATTGCCTTTTTAAAAGATACGGATTAAAGGTGGTATGAATGTTTTCATTGCTTAAGAAAAGCAGTTATATGGGATGCAGATTTTGACTTCTCAGATATGTGTTACGAAGGAGAGGGCATAGTTCATATATGCCACTGCACCAATTGTGGAGCAGAAATAGAATATCGAATAGCAATTCCAGATGAGGATGAAGATGAGGAGGATCAGTCATGGGAGAACGAGCAGAAGACAGAAGAATAAAAGAGTTGCAGAATAAAGGCGTTGAGTTATATTCCATATCCAAATTGGATACGATTAATTCATGCCTTTTTTCAGCTTATTTAACATACCGACTGGATAATCGTGGCGGGAATAATATCTATGCTATCATGGGTGGCAAGCTGCATGATGTCCTTGAAGGTATGGCAAATGGCACTGCTACAAAAGAGGACTTACTTCCTGCTATGAAATCTGAATTAGAAGACATGGATATGCTTGGTATTAATTTCCCTTCAGATAAAATCCGTGAAGGCTGGATAGCAGATATTTCGCACTTTTGTGAAACTTTTGATTTCCCGAAAGATAAAAAGTTTGATACAGAGCAGTTATTTATATATAAGACAGATGATGGGCATTATATTCAGGGCTATATTGACTTGATTGATAATGTTGAAGATGGTGTTATTAATATCTATGACCATAAGTCGAGCAGTATGTATAGTTCTAAAGATATGGATGCTCATGCCCGTCAGCTTATCATTTATATGTTAGGTAAGCAGCAAGAGGGATTTAAGGTTAATAAAATTGCATGGCATTTTATGAAGTATGTTAATGTAGGATATGTTGACCTTAAGGGTAATCCTAAAACTAAAATCATTGAGCGCAAAAAAATTTATGATGAAATGGAAAAATATGTTGACTCCGAATTAACTCGTGCCAGATACGATGAGTTTGAAGCTGATATATTTTTAATGGATTTGAAACAGACTAACAAGTTTGATGGATTACCTGAAGAAGTTAGATCAAAGTTCTGGATGGAACCATGCATAGTGGAGTATCCTGTTGACAATGAAGTAATTGAGGATTGTAAGAAATATATTAAAGATACAATTACTTTATGGGAAAGTCTTAAGAATAAAGATGTCAGTGCTTATACACCAAGAAAGTTTTATAAGACACAAACTAATGGGAAGACCGTAAGCGATTGTTGGTTTTGTCTGAATCTTTGTCCGCACTTTAGGGATTGTCCACATATACATGATTATCTTGAAGAACATCCTTTACCAAAGAAGGAGAATGAGATATGAGCAACTATGTACCATATCATGTTCATACATATTATTCCCTATTGGATTCTGTTACTGATCCTGAGTCATATATTAAACGTGCGTCCGAACTTGGCATAAAAACGTTTGGATTTAGTGAGCATGGGAACTGTTTTAACTGGTATCAGAAAAAACAACTCTGCGATAAATACGGGTTAAAATATCTTCATGGTATTGAGTGTTATATTACTGAAACCCTTGAAGAAAAGCGTAAGGATAACTGGCATACAGTTCTGATTGCTAAAAACCAAAAGGGCTTTGAGGAAATTAATCAGTTGTTTTTCTTGTCATATCAAAAAGATCACTTTTATTATAAGCCAAGAATTACAGTTGATGAGTTTCTTGCAATATCAGATAATGTTATCAAGATATCTGCTTGTATTCAGAGTCCACTTTGGCAGTTCCGTAAATCAATATTGGCAGACGAAGGCGATACTTATGCTCGCAAGCAAAAATATCTCGCAATGGTTAAACATTATGATTACTATGAGATACAGTACCACTGCTTCCCTGACAATCTTGAATATACCAAGTACCTGTGGGAGTTAAGCAAGCGGTTTGGTAAATCCTTAATTACCGGCACCGATACCCATAGCTTGGATAAGTATAAAGCGGAGTGTCGAACTATTCTTCAGTATGGCAAAACTGAGGGTGCATGGGGAGATTCAGAGAATGAATGTGACTTGACATTTAAAACTTATGACGAATTGGTTGATAAGTTTCGTGAACAGGGTATCCTCCCACAGGAGGAGTATCTGAAAGCGATTGAGAACACCAACGTCATGGCGGACAGTTGTGAAGAGTTAGTGTTTGATACACATGACAAATATCCATTCCTTTATGGTGATAAAGACGAAGAAGTTATGTGGGATACTATCAAACGTAATTATAAGCAGAAGCGTGACGCAGGGATTATTACTAATGACAAAGCATATGTAGACCAAATTAAAGAAGAAATGGCGGTCTTTAAAAAGGTTAATATGGTTGGATTTATGTTGTTTATGTCTGAAATGATGACATGGGCAAGAGAAAATCATATTGCAACTGGATTCTCAAGAGGTTCAGTGTCGGGTTCTGTAGTAGCATTTATAACAAATATAACCGATGTTGATCCTATTAAATGGAATACAATATTTTCAAGATTTTGTAACGAGCATAGAGTAGAAGCAGGTGACATTGACACTGATTGGTATGAAGATGATCGTGGGAAAATATATGATTATATTATTAATCGATTTGGCAAACAACGTACATCTTATATCCTTGCTTTAGGTACATTAGCTGATAAAAGTGCAATTGCCGTTATATGCAAAGCTTTATGTGTTAAGAATCCTGACTCTCCATATAATCTTGAGAAAATGGAATATATTAAATCAGAATACGAAGCTGATCCTGAAGGAACAAAAGCTAAATATCCTGAAGTATTTTATTATTTTGATGGGATTAAAGATTGCGTAGTTTCTCAATCTCAACATCCTGCAGGAATTGTAGCTAGTCCTATGAACCTTATTAATTATTGCGGAATGTTTTTAGGCAGTGATGGACAACAAATTCTTCCGCTTGATATGGATTATTGTCATGCATTAGGATTAATTAAGTATGATATCCTTGGACTTAAAACTATCGGAGTTATTGATAAAACATGTAAAATGATAGGACAATATTTCCCAAAAGCACACGAGATAAATTTCAATGACCAAGATGTATTTAATGATATGAATAATAATCCTATTACAATCTTTCAGTTTGAATCTCAATATGCTAAAGATTGTTTTAAGAAAATGGGTTGTCATAGCATTGAGGATATCACTCTTGTTAATGCTGCGTTACGTCCCGGCGGTGCGTCATATCGTGAACGATTATTTAACCATGAAGTAAATGATAATGGTTCTGAATTAATAAATAACATTTTGAGTGAAAGCTATGGATATCTTTCATATCAAGAAGAGGTTACCGCTTTCTTACAGTATGTTTGTGGATTTAGTGGTTCTGATGCGGATAGTATAAGACGTGCTATAGGCAAAAAGGACGCAGATAAGATAGCAAAAGCAATGCCACAAATCCTTGAAGGATATTGTTCTAAATCAGATAAGCCTCGTGAGGTTGCGGAACAAGAAGCCAAGAACTTCCTTCAGGTTATTGAAGATGCCAGTTCTTACATGTTTAATAAAAACCACGCCCTTGGATACAGCTTACTGTCATATCTTTGCGGATATTATCGACACTATTATCCTGTACAATATTGTACTGCATACTTAATGTGTGCCAAGAATGATGATGATTTATTTAATGGACAGCAGCTTGCTCGTGATTTAGGCATCAAATTTGAATCTGTTAAATTTAGATTTGCTAATTGGGATTATAGTTGCGATCCCGAACAACGAGTAATATATAAAGGATTGTCAGAAGTTCCATATATGTCGAAAGATGCATATGAGTCATTAAAATCTTTATATGATAAACCTTATGATGTGGTTAGAGATATTACCCTATTTAATCAGGGTGAAGAAAAATGCGAACCACAGTTTATTGATTTATTGGCTGACCTTAAAGATTTAAAGATTGACGTGCGTCAAATAGAATCACTTGTTAAACTGGATTATTTTTCAGAGTTTGGTGACATTAATTATTTGCTAAATATTCTTACTTTATACAAGAAGTATAAGACACGCAAAAAGTGGTATGATTTAGTATCAATTGAAGCTCAGATTTACCAGAAAGGCACAACATCTTTAATTGATAAATTAATTTATGCATTTGAATTGACTGGCATGCCAACAGTAGTTGCTCCTAATGTTTCAGATAGTTGGTATTTTGTAACCGAAATAAAAGGATCTAAATACAAGATGTATCAGATTGCTACAGGCAAGACAGTTGAATATCGAATCCGTGGATCATTAACCAAGCAGTTGCCGGTGTCTGAAAAGAATGTCGTGCAAGTTCTTGAGATTAATCCTGAAGGCAAGTGGCGTAAAGATGCTAATGATAATTGGACACAGGATAATAATGTTACAGAAGATGTTATTAAAAAGTATAAAGTTTTAAAAAAATAGCATCAATCTAAAAATTATGTGTTGACAAAATAAAAGTTATATGGTATTATATCACTATAAAAATTAAGGAACCAACAACATGGAAATAAAAACTTATAGAACAAATAACAAGCGATTCCCTTGGACAGCAGAAGATTCTGAAGGACACAAAATTGAAGCGGCAACAAAAGAAGCTGCAGTTAATGCATTGAAGAATCTATTTCATCTGCTTCCAAGTATTGCTGATGATCAAAGGGTTACAATACCCAACGAGGTAAAGATATGAGTCAATTTAGCGGCAAATGTGATTTGTATGATAGCGTAGTTATGATAGGCAGATATGATATAGATAAAATTCAGTTATACATAACTAAGGATGAAAGAAATTATCCAATTAAATTGAATGAGCCAAGAGATTTGATACCTTATTATCCTTATGTGCCGTATTTATCATTCTGTCATGATGGGGTTTATAAAGCCTATTTATCAGGTAGCTGGATAGATTATGAAGAAACCGATATGTTAACATGGCAGTTAAACGATATCTTAAGAGAATATAGACGTTGCAAACGTAAGAAGATTCCTTTTGACACAAGTCGTTTAAGTGATTGGAACGATAAACGTATAATTGAACGTGTTAAAGAACAAGGTGAAAAAGCTACAATCGAGGGAATACATCGTCCAATGCATAATCATTGGCGTAAAGCTTTGGCTGAAGAAATGGAGCGTAACGGTTATACAGATGCAGAAATAATTAATTTTGTATATCCTGAAGCAAGATTTCGCAATTTCGATTGGCGTACAGATGAGTATTGACGACATTTCATAGTGTCTTGTCATGATACAGTTTTCCTTTCATTAGGGCGTGGTACTATCCCCATACAGCAATGTAGGCGAGGTTCAAATCTCGCCCGCCCGTTTTAAGCAATAGGAGTGTTTAATATGACACGGGGGACACCTATTGCTTGGCTTGTTTGGATAGCAAGCCCTCCCATGTATGTACTATCCTCCCCGATAATACATACAAAAAACCTATGCTCGATGTAGGCTGGTTAAGATCGAGCGTTATCGCAGAATAGAGGAGTGGATGCCTCGCAGCCCTCATAAGGCTGAGACGCGGGTTCGAATCCCGCTTCTGCAATTACGTGATACCCCATTTGAAACCTCTTTTGATATATGACCAGTAATGGTCAAGCCTTCATCGTACAACGGTAGTACTCTTGACCTGTAATCAAGCTATGGCGGTTCGAATCCGTCTGAAGGCTGTATTTTTCATATCATGTGCTTTCTTAAAATCTGCTTTTAATCCTATTAAAGGTTAGAAGCAGATATGGCTCCATAGCTCAGTTGGTAGAGCATCTGACTGTTAATCAGGGTGTCGTAGGTTCAAGTCCTGCTGGAGCCGTTTGGTCATGTAGTTCAGTTGGTTAGAACGCCAGTCTGTCACGTTGGAGGTCACGGGTTCAAGTCCCGTCATGATCGTCCCCTAAATATGTAAAAGCAAAAACTTTTCTTGCCATGTTTTGGTAGGGCGGATAGTTCAATTGGAAGAACAACTTGTGTCAAGTAGTTAGAGGTTCGACTCCTCTTCCGTCCATTTCGGCTTAATGCGCCGAAACTTAAAGCAAATTAATCTCAAAAAACTATCGAAGTGTGTTCCTCATTGGCTAACAACCATTAGGTTTAGATGTGCAACTCATAAAATATAGGGGCTTAGTGGACAAGTGGACATTTCTGGCTTTGAACCAGACGAAGAAGGAGCGTTACCTTCAGCCTCTGTTATCCTACAACATCATGCTCAGGCACAGCACGACGATGGGGAGTAGATTATTTATTCGGGATGGGAATGAATATTCCCCCAGATACACTCACAGCAAATCCAGTGATGATTTAAAACTCACAATTAAAAAGGCTTTGTAAATGCTGTTTGTATACATTCGGTTGAATTTGCAAAGCCTTTTCTTTTAAAGCAACACGATATAAATTATGGGAGGAAAAAGATGTTAAAGGATGACAGGGTTTTCTTATGTGATGTAGTTCCAAGTTGTAATACCTATGAAGTAATTGAATTGGTTATCCGTACTGTTGGCGAAGATTATGCGGTTGGGGTTGATGAAAAAACAAAACAGGCGCACCTATTTAAATTCGATATGCTTGATAAGTATGTATTTACAACACGATTCGATGCAGTTGAAGCATTAAAAATATTAAGGGCGGAAAATGAAAATGACTGAGAGTGAGATATTAAAATTTATTGAAGGTTTTGGTTCAGCTAAAACACTTTTCTTATTCGGATATTGTTATTGGTTTGCAAAAATACTTGAAGAAAGATTCGGCGGGATCATTTGTTATATGCCGGTTATGAATCACTTTATAACACGTATTCATAATAAGTATTACGATGCAAGCGGTGAGATTAAGCCAGATGAACAAGTATATGTTTGGTCAACATTCCAATATAAATATCCAACAGAGTGCAAATCAATTATAGCTGGATGTATCAATAAAACTGAATAAGGAGAAGAAGAATGAACTGTTATGTGGACTTTAAACGTATGCAAGCACTGACACCTAACGAACTGCTTCATGTTAAAGTTGGGGATAAGTTTTTTTATGCTAACGCCAGTGATGAATTAAATACGCATGATTATGATATCAATGGCAGAGAACATCATTGTAAAGTGGTATATGAAGCAGAAGTAATTCAAACAACCAAATATCTTATTGTTATGCAATGCACTGCAATTCCTGCAACTATTATTGGTTGGGAGATTAGTGGAACAATTAAACCCCATATTGAAAGTATGAGTAGATATGATGCTTGCGATATGTCAAGACAGTGGCTATACAAGAATATTGCATGGGAGTTTGTAGAAGATGACGGAGAAGAATAAAAAAATCGGAAAATGGATACCACATTGGATAAATGGTGGATTTTTTAATAATCAAAATGTTTATGGGTACTGTTGTTCAGAGTGTGGCTACTGGTATCAATACGATGATTGTCCAAAAATATGTCCTAAATGTGAGGCAGAATTAAAAGAACCATTTTAGAGTATTGAAACCTTTTAAGTTTATACTGAGGGCTGACTTCGGTCACCCTCAGAAATTTTCAATAACCATTTTAGGAGGAAATATGAATATTGTATTACAATTATTTTTGGCATTAGGTGGCATAGTTGCTGTGGCATTCTTTTGGATTTTTGTTGTTGCATGGGCATTTACAATGAACGGTTGGAGTCCAGATGATAGCGATACTGAGTAACCCCATAAAATAACCATTTAGGAGGGGAAGATTATGATAGACGAGAATGTAAAAGAAATACTTGCTTGTATCATAAAGCATATTAGGCCAGATGGGAGTTTTTCATATTTTCAACCTAATGAAATTAAAGGCTTGAAAAAGTGGTTGGTTGAATTTTGCGAAAATCAACTTAATGAAGAAATAAAAGAGATAAAGCCTACAAATAACGGATGTGGTTTTGATGAAATGTCCGATTATTCTCTTTACCTTAAGGGCTAACCCAATAAAACCAAAGGAGAAGAAAGATGAAAAAGACAATCGTATTTGATTTTGATGGTGTGATTCATAGTTATAAAAGTGGATGGCAAGGTCACGATATAATATCTGATGAACCAGTGCAAGGAATTAAAGAAACTATAGACAATTTGCGTGAAAAAGGTTATGAGGTTGTAATAGTATCAACAAGAAGTGTCTATCCTACGGGTAAGATTGCTATGAAAGGATGGCTTGAAAAATACAACATTAAATTTGACAGAATTTCAGACGTAAAACCACCTGCCCTTGTTTATGTTGATGATAGAGCCATTACATTCGATGGAGATACTAGTGGATTAGTAGAAAAGATATGTGCATTCAAGTCATGGACAGACAAATAACCCCATATAACCATTTTAGGAGGAAAGATGGATTTTAGCAAACAAAGGGCAATGCCTAAAGAAGATTTTATAGAAATCCTCAAAGCAACAAATGGAACGAGAGTTGATACAAACCTTTGTAATTCCATTTTGACTATATATGGGGATTTATATAAGTTTGATGGTAATAAGTGGGTTATGATTGAAGAAAACTTGAAACGGAAGGATTTATTACAATAACCCCATAAAACCAAAATTTCATTCGGTGGCGGAATAGACATGGCTATGGTAAAACTCGGCAAAAAGACTTTTAGTCCACGAGTAATAGTAGACGCAGGTAAGATTGGTAGCTCCATCGCTGGATATATATTCCTGTATATATATCATGTTAGGTGCAAATCCTAACCCGAATGATAACCATTTTAGGAGGAAAGATGACAGCAGAACAATTAAAAAAAGTTGTTAAAAAATATGAACATTCATCATTTATAGAACCATATTGCCGTCCTGCAATTATAACAACAATCGAATTTGTTAAAGAACTTGCTCAAATATCTGGGCATACAAATATTGTTGATGAACTTGATAATATTCAAATTGAATTAATGAATTTAACAGTTGATGATATAGTTAATTCTCATATTTGGTCTTAATTTATGTGATAATTTTAGGAGGAAAGATGATTTTTTTAAAAGTATTAACGTTGATTACAGTAATTAGTGCTTTTAGTTGGTTGTATGTTGATATGAAAGATGACTTTAGGAAAAACATAAAGTAACCCAATAAAACCAAAATTTCATTCGGTGGCGGAATAGGTAGACGCTAATGGTGTACAACATGAGAAGAACGGTTGGTACAAGCCGTGAGGAGTGAAGTCTTTGTTTTATGTAAGGTGCAAATCCTTACCCGAATGATATTTTGAAAGGAGAATAATATGTCTGTTATATTAAAACATGGTAATGCTTATAAAGTTACTGTTTGTGAAAAATGTGGAGCTGAGATAGGATATATAAAGAAAGATATTACTTATCTTGATGTAATGGATATAAATTGGGATCGAACAAAAATTGATGTTATTCGTTGTCCAGAATGCAACCAATACACAGAAGTTAATATAATTTCTAATATGCTTGCAAGAGGATTAACACCTACTAAAGAAGAATTAGAAAAGTTTAAAGATAAATGATATTTAAAGGAGAATAAATATGGGTGAAATTTTAAAAAATATTGAAAAGCAAGAAACGAGTAAACAAATGACAAATATAATAAAGGATTGTGTTTACACTGTAACTGAATATTTTTTGCATGATGAAGAACCGATTGTAACTGTTTTTGATAATGAAAAAGGAGCATTATGGTTTTATAATCATTTACAAAAAGCAGGTAAAAAAGTATGTATGGATAAATGTCCATATATCATACTGCTTGTTATAATAAATGATATTGAAAGGAGAATAAAAAATGGAACATATTGATCCTTATGCACCCGTTATACCGACAGTAACAAAAGCTGACGAAATTGTTTCGTTGACAGGACAGATTTTGAAGAATCCTATTCCTGATACAGATTTGACAGAAATCTCACCTAACTATAAGGGCAAGCATCCAAAGAGTAAAGAGGAACTTGCAAAGATTAGAGCAGAGAAGTTAGCAAAGAAATCTATATATGAAAGCAAAGATCCTGCGGTAAATCCCGGGCATTACAAAAGCAAGAATGGGTTGGAAGTGATTGATTATATTGAAGCATTTACGGAAGACCTTACTGGAATTGAAGCGGTTTGTGTAGCTAATGTGCTGAAATATATCTGTCGTTACAAAAAGAAGAATGGGTTACAAGACGTTTTAAAGAGTCGATGGTATTGCGAAAAACTTATTAAACATCTTGAAGAACGGGAGAAAAATGAGTCGAGGTAAAATTAAGAATGAAAATCAGCATGGCGCACAATATATTCAATCAATAGAACGAGTGGGTAAGAATGTTTTGATTGAAGTAAAATGTAAATTTTGCAACAAACATTATACTATGTGGCGCAGTCATTATTATCGTGGCAGCAATCCGTGTAGGTGTCAAGACGAAGTATTAAATCAACGATTACATGCTATTTGGATAAATATTAAAACTCGATGTAAAAATCCAAATACTGACAGTTATAAAGTTTATCACCAAGGTAATCATATAATTAACATATGTCCCGAATGGGAGCAATCGTATAAAACGTTTGAAAACTGGGCATTTGAACATGGTTATAATAATTCTTTAACTATCGATCGTATAAATAACGAAAAAAATTATTGTCCAGAAAATTGTCGTTTTGTTGATATATATGAGCAAGCAAATAATAAAAGAAGTAATGTGATGTTTGTATACAATGGTTTTCGTACTTCTTTAAAAAGGTTATGTCAATATTTTAACTTAAAATATAAAAGAATTGATGCATATTATAAAGAACATAATTCTGATTATGAATGGTTAAGAAATTACTTGAATGATATAACTAAAACAGATATTAAACCATTTATATATGAGCAAGATCATATATTGCCATTATTACCTTTGGAAACAGCCTCATAACAAAATAATAATTAAATGAACAGGAGAAGAAATCATGAAGCACTTTATGGATATAGTCAGAGTTAAAGAGAACAGTGAAGACGGAATGGTTGCAGCTAATACTGGAGCGTTTGAGGTGGGAGATAGAGTCGTTATCCAGACAAAAGTGGACGGTTGTAATGCCCAGATTGCTTGGGAAGACGGTGAACTTAAAGCTTTTAGCCGTAAGAATGAACTCAATATGACTAACAATTTGCGTGGTTTTTGGAATTTCGTACAGACGCTTGATAAAGAAAAGTTCCGTGATTTAGGCAATCGTTGTTTATATGGCGAGTGGTTAGTACCGCATACGGTTAAATATGACAAAGATGCATATAACAAGTGGTATGTATATGACATATTTGATAAAGATACAGAACAGTGGCTACCTCAAGATGAAGTTAAAGCGTATGCGGAATCACATGGACTGATTTATGTACATACCTATTATGACGGCCCATTTGTATCATGGGAGCATGTTAAGTCATTCTTTAATCAGCCTATGTATGGTAATGCTATCGAAGGTTGTGTTTGTAAGAACATGACAAAACTTAATGATCCTGATTGCAGAAATCCTTTTTATCTTAAAGTTATCAACGATAGTTTTTCGGAAACAAAGCAACATAACCATGAGAAGAAAGTGCTTGATCCTGAACATCTGCTCGAAAAAGCACATGCTGAAGAGGTAGCTGCAGAAGTTGTCACCGAAGCAAGAGTTCGTAAGGATATAAATAAGCAAATAGATGAAGGTTTATTACCAGAGCAGATAACTCCCAAGGATATGGCTGTTGTAGCCCGTAACCTTCCGAAACGCATCTACGATGATGTTATCAAAGAAGAACCCGAACTGATAGCAGATGTAATTAGTAGTCAGTACTTTGGCAAGGCAGTAAGTTCACAAGCAATGAACTGGGCAAAGAAAATTGTATTAGGAGAATAATATGACATATAAGCTGATATATCTCGCTGGTGCGATTACCGGACTAACAGATGAAGAAATGAACGGATGGCGTTACAAAATAACACAAATGATTGATGCTTATGATTTTGATGGTGTTAGATGGAAGTGTATTAATCCATGTCCACATATACCACCACAAGTTGATGATAAGGTTGAGGAAGAGCAGATGCGATGGGATTTATATAAGGTTCGTACTGCTGACCTTATAGTGTGCGACTTTGATCATCCAAATAGTATCGGAACGTCATTTGAATTATCTCTTGCAAAAGAGTTACATATCCCGATTATTGGATTACAAACTAATCCAAATGTTGCTCTTCATCCGTGGTGGAGAATGTCAGCTATACATATATGTACAAGTATTGATGAATTACAATCATACTTAATGGATAATTTTTTATGTTTAGATTGAGAGGTGAGTAATATGGATTTTGGACGTAGACTTGGGACATTACGTTTAAGCACAATAGCTGAAGTTAAGCGTCTTCCCGATATTGTGATGCAGATTGATGGCGATGTTTTTCTTAAACATAATCGTAGTGTAATTGATGCAACTTCGTTAATGGGAATCTTTTCATTAGATTTATCAGAACCAGTTGGATTATATGCAATTGCAGATGATATCGAAATTAATAAACTTGTCACGCAGCTTAAGGCTGAAGGATACAACTTGGAGTTGGACGTATGAGATTCAGTGTAATAATTCCTGCACATAACGCATCAAATCGTATTGATATGATGTTACAAAGCATCAAGAATCAAACGTTTTATGATTATGAAGTGATCGTGGTTTGCGATGCTTGTGATGATAATACCGAAGAAATTGCCAGACAATATGGAGCGAGAACTGCACGTATTTATGCTCGCAGTGATGGTGTGGCACGTAACACTGGCATAGAAATGGCTCAAGGCGAATGGCTTTTATTCAGTGACGATGACGATTGGTGGTATGAGCCACGAGCATTTGAAATGATCGACCAAAAGCTTAAAGAAAAAGAATGCGATGTGTTATGTTTTTCCTTTATATGGAAAGATAGAGGTTTAATGAAACCACACGATAATCCACTTAATAAAGAATACTGGACAGCAGTGTGGAATAAAGCATGGCGTAGGGAGTTTTGTAAAGATGTTAAGTTCCCTAATATGCCAAGGTTCTCCGATGTTTATTTTACCAAAGGCGTATTTGATAAGAAACCTCGCAGAGTAGATTGGGACGAACCGCTTTACTATTACAACTATAAAAAGAAATAAGGAGAGAGGTTATGAAACTAACATTTGATGTGCCTGATGAGTATGCGGATGGTATACGTCAGGTTATGAATGAAGTATTGGCTGGACTTAAAGAACCAGAGTTCCCTCAAAAGGGTGATCTTTATTGGTATATTGGTTCTAATGGTTCAATCTGTAACAATTTTTATACAGGTATTGGCATAGATAAAAGAAGGCTAGACTTTGGTAATTGTTTTAAGACAAAAGAAGATACTGAATTTAAACTTGAGCAGTTAAAAGTTCTACGTGAACTTGAGCAGTTGGCAGATGATGATCAGCCGTGGAATGGTCGTCATGATCATTACTATATCTATTATGATACTGAAGATAATGGCATTAAGATAAGTTGTGACAGCTACTATATTATAACCAGTTATTATTTTAAATCTGAAAAATCTGCTTTAGCAGCTATTGATTCAATCGGCAAAGATCGTCTGATGAAATACTATTTTCAAGTGCCGGAGGAGAAGAAATGAGCGTTGAGTTATTTAGTACAGGATGCCCTAGATGTAAAATACTTGAGGCAAAATTAAATGAGAAACATATACCCTTTCAATTATTTGAAGGTGAAAGGGCAATTGAATCCATTCAGGAACGTGGATTTATGGCAGCTCCATTGCTTTGTGTAGATGGCGAAGATATGGAGTTTGGGAAAGCAGTTAAGTGGGTGAATGAATATGGAAATAAACATTAATCTTGATAATGATTTTGAACGACAACTTAAAAAACTTATTGAAAAATATGGGGAAGAAATAACCAGAATTAATGGTTTTTCAAAAGAGCAGTTAGATTATACAGAATTTATTGATAATTTTGTAGATGAAGAAAATGCAGTTGCGGATGCCACAATCGATTCAAGCGCTAATGTATCAACAAAAGATGTGCGTACTTTGCTTGACGAAATGTGTAAACCCCATTGTAAACTTTTGAGTTTTAATAAAATTTATTATGAGATGAAAAAAGCTTATGGTAAAAAAATTGCTAACAAATGGTTGGAAGATGAGTTTTCTGGAGCGTTATATATGCACGACGCTCATTCTGCAAGCTTTTTAAGTTACTGTTATGCTTATGAATTGCAAAATTTAGCAGAAAAAGGTTTGTATTTCTTGCCCAAAACTAATACACAACCAGCCCATCATTTAACAACATTTATGGCTCATTTAAGAGAATTTATTTGTTGGGTATCCAATAGGACGGCTGGAGCGTGTGCCTTGCCCAGTTTTTTCATTTACACATTTTATTTTTGGAAAAAGGATGTTGAACAAGGATACTACTTAAAAGATCCTGAGTATTATAGAAGACAGTTATTTCAACAATTTATTTTTGAAGTTAACCAAATACATGGAAGAATTACGCAATCTCCTTATACCAATCTAATAATTATGGATAGAAATTATATTACTGAATTATTTGGTGATCGTATTTTCCCTGACGGTACATATGTCATTGATTATGTAGATGAAATTATTGAGCATGAAAAAGCATATATGGAGACAGAATGCGAGATTCGTAAACAGGTATTTATGACATTTCCTGTATATACATATGCTTTATTATTCCAGAATGGTAAATTTGTGGATGAAGAATTTGCTCGTTGGTGTAACAAGCAGAATCTTCAATGGTATGACAGCAATTTCTATATTGGAGATTCGGTAACAAATTTAGCAAGTTGTTGTAGAATGTTAAACGATTTATCAAAGCAAAAAGCTTTTCAATCTAGTATTGGTGGCAGTTTGATTGAAATTGGATCGGTTAAAGTAAGCACAATTAACTTAATGCGTATCGCATTAGAATCTAAAGGCAATCAAGATAAGTTTATTAAAATTTTAACTGATAGAGTTAGGCTTAATATGATGGTGCTTGATAGAGTTAGACATAATATTCAGCGTAATATTGAGAAGCATTTGTTACCAAATTATTCGTATCAAGTAATTAATTTAGATAAACAAACAACCACTAATGGATTAACTGCAATGTTTGAAGCGTTACGTGAAATGGGTTTAACTACAGTTGATGAATTTGGTGCAGCATCTTATACCGATGAAGGACTTCAGTTCGCAATAAAAATTATGGATACTGTAAATAAACTACAGGATGAATCAGGATATGATTATAATGTTTCACTGGAAATTATTCCTGCAGAATCGGCTAATGTTAAGCTTTGTAAGAAAGATAATATTATCTATGGACGTAATGAAGATTTTATATATTCGAATCAATGGGTAAGTCTTATGTCAAAATGCAGTATTGATGAAAGAACAAGACTTTCTGCAGTGCTTGACAAAAAGGCTGGCGGAGGACAAATTCTTCATATCTCACTTGAAGGCGCACAACTTACTGAGGAAACCTCATGGAATATATTAAATGAAATGGCAAATAAAGGTGTTATTTATTTTGCGTTTAATCCTAAGTTGTCAATATGTAAACATTCTCATACATTTTTTGGTGATACTTGTCCTATATGCGGTGAATATAAAAGCGATGAGGTTAGCCGTATCGTTGGATATCTTGTGCCAACATCTGCGTATTCTAAAGAACGCTATCAGGAATATAACAACAGAATGTGGTACGAGGTAGATTAAATGGAACACTTAACAAGAATTAAATTAGATAGGGATTATGTTAAAAGCATAATCCCTCAAACTAAAACTTTAAAAGAAATGGGTGTTTTGTATGGGTGTTCAACATCAAAACTACGTGCATTTATTCGTGAAAATGGATTATACAAATATTATTGCGACCAACATCATAAAAAATATGATCCTCAAATTGAAACATTAACTTGTACGATATGTGGTGATAATATAGGCATACATCGCTTACATGGCATTCCTTATTGCAAAAGACATTTTCTACAAATGATACGACATGGTAAAATTCTTGAAAGCACCATATATGATCGCAACGAAATTGTGGTTGTAGATGATTACGCCATAATAAAAATTAAAAATGTAAAACAAGAACCTAAAGTAGAAAGCATTATTGACATTGAAGACATTGATAAAATAAAAGATTATAAATGGTATGTCAGTTATGGTTATTGTGTAACTAAAGCAATAGATCATAATACAGGAATAGACATTGCTAATGTTATATTTAATGATTTTGACAATAAGTATGATCATATTAATCATAACCGTTTGGATAATAGAAAAGTAAATTTACGCCCCGTTACATCTCATCAAAATGCTATGAATATGGGAAAGAAGCATACAAACACTTCTGGCGTAACTGGCGTAGCAAAAGAAAGTCCTAAACTTAACAAATGGATGGCTAGATTAATGTATCAATATAAAACAAAATGGTTGGGAAGTTATGATACTTTTGAAGAAGCAGTTCATGCAAGATTAAAAGGAGAAATTAAATATTATGGAGAATATTCCCCAAATTATAATCCTGAAACTAAAACTGTACAACTAAATTATCATTCACCAACTGATAATAAAAATCATTTTGTTGAATATTCATTAGAGGGAGAGTTACTTCAATGCTCGTAAAAGATGTAATTGATGTTGATTTTATTAATTATAAAGATCATTCAATGATAATTGCTATGCCAAGATGTACTTTTAAGTGTGATATATGTAATGGACAACAAGTTTGTCAAAATAGTGAACTTGCAAAACAACCAGATATTATTATAGATACAAATAAATTAATTAAACGTTATCTTAAAAGTAGTGCTAAAGCAATTTGTTTTCAGGGACTTGAACCCCTTGATACCTTTGAAGAATTACTACAATTTATAGATATCTTACGAAATAAATATCATTGTAATGATACAATAGTAATCTACACAGGATATAATAAAGACGAGGTATTAGATAAACTTGAACTGCTTAAAAAATTCGACAACATCATCGTAAAGTTCGGACGCTTTCTTTTAAACCGCCCTTCAAAATATGATGAACTGTTGGGAGTAACCCTTGCATCAGATAATCAATATGCGGAAAAACTTAGTTGAGTAATATGTTACAAATAAGTTGTCTCTAAAAATGTATAACATTAGAGATAAATGGCTCTAAAAATGTATATGATAAAACGGCAGTAATTTTGATTTACTGCCGATATAACGGGAGAACAAAAAAATGATATGTGACAGATGTTATAAACAATATGATGAACCAAGCACTAATCAATATCTTGACTTTGAAATAATTGGAATAACTTGCAGTGGTAAAGTCAAATATTATTTGTGTCCAAAGTGCAAAAACAAATTCGTTGAATGGCTTAATACAGGATTCGATAAAAAGGAGGACAAAATGGATGGCTAAAAAAGATGAATTATATAATGATGATTTGCAGGCTGCTGTTATATATATACCCAAAGATGCAGTGCAGTTAAATATAATTGCACATCTGATCGATCCTGACAATCTTGAAATGTATAAAGCAGAAAATAAAATGACGCTATCAGATATAAAAGATGCCATTATCGATGGCGAATACTGGGAAGCAGAAAATGTTAAGTATAAACTTAATCCAGATTATTTAAAGGAGTTAGAAGATGGAGAAACAAATACCTGAAACCGAACAGTGGCTACTTGATGGCAATTGTGATAAATGTCGCAAAGAAAAGTATTGCGATAAGGATTGCAGTGCATTTAAAAAGGTAGTGGCTAAAGCTTTAAACGATGCATATCTTAAGGCACTTCAGCATTCGCAAGAAAAGTGGAATGAAGAACATCCTTATGTAGATCAAAACGGTAATCGTCACGCTACAGAAGAAGAAATGCAACAGGCTAATGACAGAATAGAGAGATTAAAACATGCGAAAGAAAATATTGATGAGCCTTGTGATGCTTGTCGTATTCCTGTTAATACAAGCACCGATAACAACATTGCAGAGGGAGAATAATTAAATGAACATAGCAATTAAATATCATGCAGATATTACACCATTAGAACAAAAGGACGGTTCAGATTGGATAGACCTTAGAGCAGCCGAAGATGTGGAAATGTTTGAGGGCGATTTTAAAATGATTTCCTTGGGTGTTAGTATGAAACTGCCTAAAGGATACGAAGCTCATATCGTGCCAAGAAGTTCAACATTTAAGAACTTCGGAATAATACAAACCAACCATCAAGGTGTTGTAGATGAGTCCTATTGTGGTACAGATGACGTTTGGAAGTTTCCGGCATATGCTACAAGGCACACCACAATCCATAAAGATGATAGAATCTGCCAGTTCCGTATAGTTGAGAAGCAACCATCTATTACCTTTGACATTGTAGATAAACTTGAAGATGTAAATCGTGGTGGATTTGGAAGTACAGGAATTAAATGACTTCTTTCCTTATTATATATATATCTAAATCTTGGGGGAGTTCGTTATGGCGGACTTCCCTTGAGATTTAGAAACATCAAATTGAGGGTAAAAATGGGTATCTAAACCATCAAAATGAGGGGTGATACTTATAAAATGCGATAACCTATTGCAATTTGCTCAAGAAAATGGTATGATTAATCTTGCTCTCATACAGCAAGAATATGAAAATATGAAAAGAAAACAGATTCTTGACAAGCAAAAAATATGGTTAGCATCCGATGGTAGGTGGAAGACCTATGTCGAGATAGCGGGTAAAAGAAGATTAATCGCCAAGAGTACAAGGGCAGCTCTTGAGGACGGTATCTTCGAAATGCTGAAAGATCCCAAGATAAGTTTTAAAGAATGCTTTGATTCATGGGTTAATGAAAAGCTGAAGTATGGGGAGATACAAAAGCAGACTTATGATAGATATACGGCAGACTATAAACGCTATATCAAAGGGACAGCGTTAGAAAACAAAGAAGTTAAAAAGATTGATGAACTTTATCTTGAAACATTCATCAAACAGAAGATAGCTGAAGGGCATCTGACCGCAAAGAACTGGGGCAACATGCGAATCCTGATAAGCGGGGCAATGATATATGCTCATAAACATGGATTTACTGATATGAGAATCAGCTTGTTCCTTGCCGAACTTCAGTTGTCAAGCAAAATCTTCAGACGTAAGACTATACTTGATGAAGAGCAAGTCTTCACTAAAGAAGAAGAGAATAAGATAAAGCAATATATTAAGGCTAATCCCGACATGATGGGATTGGGTGTAGCCCTTGCATTCTGTACGGGATTAAGAGTTGGCGAGGTATCAGCACTGAAATGGTCTGATTATCAAGATGACACTCTAATCGTACAGAGGACAGAGATAAAGTATAAAGGTCAGCATGGAGAGTGGATTGAGGAAGTCCGTGGCTTTACCAAAGGACGTGACGGAATAAGATGTGTAATCCTTTCTAATGAAGCAAAGCAAGTTCTTGATGCCTTGAAAGAATACACCGGAGAATATGAGTGGATGTTTGTACGTGGCGGTCAGCGTATTAAAGCTGCATGGTTATCTAATAAAATTGAAACCTTATGCCGATTAGTTCAGATACCATTCAGATCATTCCATAAAATTCGCAAGACCTATGCAACCAAATTATTTGATGCAGGAGTTGGTGAGAAGATTATTATCAAACAAATGGGACACACCAACATCTTGACCACCAGACAACATTACTATTTTAATAATGAAGAGATTTATGAAATTCAGAATAAACTGAATCAAGTGTAATCACATGTAAACGCACTGTAAAATGGGTGTAACCCCTTGTGTATCAAGGGTTTCGGCAATTTAGATTTCGATTCGAATCCCATTAGGTGCGTTAAAAAGCCTTGAAATATGGGCTTGTTCAGAATCGCACTTGATTACAGTAATCAACTTGTAACAATATCAAAAAGAGGGAATAGCATTATTTTATGCTGTATGAGAGTTCCTTCTTGTGTAATCAAAAAAAATGCGAAAAAAGGGCAAACTTTCGTTCACCCTTTCCCGACTTCTTATTAGTCGCATATCGGACAGCGACAAACATTTGTAACTCGATCTTTTATCAATCGCATATCGAGGAGCGATGTTATAATCCTTTTATTCTTAATCGACTCTGATTATTCTTTACATCTATATCAGGTGGTTGTTTACAATTAACCACGCAGAGATAATACTTTTCAAATTCACTCGCTCGTTCAAATTTATTGCTATAGATATCTATAACAGTTGCGTTGAGATTATCTATATATACTCCCGAACATTTTACAGAACCAGTAGAGTCTTGTACTACATTGTCTATAATTCGCACATGGTCAACCGCACCATCAGTAACTTCGGGCTTAACTTTTTCGCCCGTCAACGTATACGATTCATCCTTTTCCCATATTTTAATTGCTCTGGCACATCCCCTAAAATAGTTTGAGAATATCTGAACGTCTTTCATCCCTATCAAGGATAGACAATTCCCGCCATTACAAGTAAAATCATTTTGAACAATCTTAATATCCGTATGACATCTGCCACCAACTAACTGCGTGTGCGATCCAATACATGCCGTAGGATGTTTTCTATAATCAGACCGTGTAAAGATATTATTAGTTATGCTAATATTATTACACATTGTCCCATCATAACACTTCGATTTCTTTGAACTTCCATTAAGCCAAAATCCAACAGTATAAGCTGCGTCAAGCTGAATAACTTCTTTATACGATTCTTTTGTGTTACATCCTTTAAAGGCACATCCAGTAATCAATACATTCTGACAGGCATTCAGTTCTATTGCATGACATAGAAAGTCTAAAAAGGTCACCCCAACTATCTCGATATCGTGTCCATGAAAGAATGTGACAAGGTTATCATACCCATAATTACCCATTCCTTCTATTGTCCCATTCTGTATCTTTATGTTTCCGGCGCCCTTATAACCCTTAGTGCTTGTCTTACATTTATTCAGAAAAATGCTTTGGATATTAGCACATCTTCGAAGCGTTGCTCCTGTCAAATAAATTGTCGTATTAGATGGGATAATCAATTGTTGTGTGATTCTATAAGTTCCAGCTTGAAAATGGATCTCTCCGCCTTTATTCAGTTTCTTTTGTATGGTTGCCATACTATCTTTAAGTTGAACCTCTATCATAAGCCTCACCTACCTTACGTATCGTTGTTTATGTTCCTGTTTATTTTCGAGTAATTCACCAATTTTCTCCCTATATTTTTCATCCGCACTTAAGCGTTGCAAAGATATAAGCAAATAATCTGGCAGATGGTATGGAATGCGAGAGTGCATAACCATATCAATCAAATACTTGGCTGTCTTGAAATTTAAGATATGTGTATGCCCCTCGTTAAACTGTTTGTCTTTATTGACCACAATATAACCATCTTTAACATCGACAATAATAAACGTGCCTTTAGAGTATATTTGGTTGCCCATAGAATCATCCTTTATAATAAAATAATAGATAGGGTAGTTAGCCCTATCTATTTTATTCTGAAACAATTTTGATTGTATCTTCGGCTTCTGTTACGCCTATCGGTCTAAGTACAAACCTGTCATCTAATATCTGTATATCTTCAGCTTTATCAACAGTGATTTCTGCAACAGGAACGCCAAGTTCCTTACCTTGTAATAAATACGTCATAATAAATCTCCTTAGAATTTCAACTTATAGATGAACTTATATACTTCGTTTGGATGGATAGTGACGGGATTGGCAAGCACCTTACGGGCAAGAAGGAAGTTGCAATGCGTCCAACTCCAACTACTATCCCATTGATATGTATTAGGTTTATAAACTAACCCAATTTCCTTAACAGTTACATTAGTATCTCCCGTGTTTTCATAAACGCTTTCAACCCAAACAGGATAATCGCTATCACCACTAAAACATTTATTATATCCATATTTATGTGTTAACAAATCGTTATCAACACCTTGCATATTAGATAATTTATAATCATCAGCATTTTCAGATGCATTACCATATCCAACAGCTACATAAAATCCACCATTATTATTTCCACCAGAAGATTGAAAATAATAACTGCTAGTAGAAGTTCCATTTCTTCTTTGAAGTCCTAAACTATTACGATTAGCATCACGATATATCCACGAATTGGTTACATCTTCAGTTCCATGTGAAATCGGTACAGGAGCTAAAGTATAATTAGTAGTGTCCCTATACGTTTTATTTAAATTACTTAAAACCATTTATTATTCCTCCTCAGTAATCTGTTCATAACTAACTGACTCTTGGGTAAAGTTAGTTTCAGTATTGTCAATATTTTCTCTCATATCATAATCGTATGTTTCGGTTACAATAGAATCTGTAGTTTCCAGTACCAACCCATACGCATTGACAGATGTTGACTCACTAATCGTCCACTTATACGTCCAATCGTCAATTAATACAAACTCTTCGCTTTCTTCATCAACTTGTTTTTCAACAATAATACGCTCGGCGGGCAAAACAATAATACTGCTTGCTCTATAAGGCACTGGCGTACTTGCCGCTTTAGATGTGAATATTACGAAGTAATATGTTATACCCTCACTAAGATCATAAACCATATGCTCGGTTTCTGATTGTAAGATATCAATCGCAGTTCCGTCATTATAAGAAGCGGGAACAGCATTTGCCTTATAAACCAATTTAATATAATCATAATCTCCGGGTGGTACTATAAATGTCACCCTGACATTCGCTGCAGTTGAAGACATCTTACCACACCCTTTCTATATTAATAATAATCGGTACAATGCCGACATAATTAAGCACTACAGTATTGCTATTGCCAACGTTTGTAAATATCTTAAAGTAATATGTTCCCGCAGTAATAATGCTATCTATAACATACTGGGAGTCTACTTGGTTAAGGTCAATAGCCACTCCGTCCGAAATAGTTTCTGGCTCGGAGTTTAGTTTGTATACCAGCTTTGTATATAGATACGTTCCTTGAGGAATATTATATCTGACAACAACCTTTGTCTCATCTATAGACGAGTCGTTAACAAGTGTGCCTACGTTGGTTTCTTCTTCTAATGCATCAAAGTTGCTTATGGTTGCGCCCGTCACTGGATCGCCATTGTTAATGTATGAACTATTTATGGTTGACAGTGCGAACGTTCCGTTTTTGCCAGTTATAGTGGAGACGGAAACCCAGTTATAAGTAGATGACACAGGAGTGCTTACATATGACCTAAATGTAGACTCTTCACCTTCATTAAATTGAGGTAAATAACTATAAGTAGTAGTCCCATTCGTACCTATACCAAAATTTTCATATATATTAAAACCAGTAACTACATTTCTATTATCACGTTCATATGCTGTATTGTTTTGTCTTGTACAATTAAATACATAACTTGTTTCTTCACGCCAGCTACCACCCCAATAATAGTATTGTCTAAAAGTCATTGGAGTTTTTGTAATAATTACACCTCTCCAACCAACACCAGATCCACCATTATAAATAGCACTATTATAAATATCTGGTATTCCGGGTTCACTAGGTATAATAAAATATTCTCCATTATCAATTAATATATCATTTAAATTACCGTCCGTAACAAGCTTATAATCAATTCCATTATAATTTGTACCAGACCAAACCAAATTTTCAGCCATTTTCTTTCCTTTCCACGGATATCCCGTTATTCTACCGTGCTGGCACTGAGCAGTGTAATCCTCACAAACCCATTGCCAATCTTAGGTTTACCCGATATAGGAGTTGCTGAGGCATCGTTGACACTTTCTGTTTTGGTGCTTGTTGAACTTGAAGTGGGAACATCATATCCAACCATCTTTTTGTTAGACAAATCAGAGTTGCCTATATAGCCACTGCCAGCACCACCGCTTAAAGCACTTGTACCTTTGTAGCCACCATATAATCCGCCACCACCACTACTTACATCTGCACCGCTTTCACCCTGTCCAAAGCCGTAACCAGTAGTCTGGTCTGCTGATAATGTTCCATTTCCGCTTATTCCACCTGCGTCAGCACCACCATTAGCGGTTTCTCCAACAAGTACACCACCACCGCCACCACCAGACACTATAAGCACATCTGATAAGTTAGATGAACCTATGCTCATAAGAGTGCCTGTGCGTGTAGCTATGTGGGTTGCTCCGCCACCGTTAGAAATTTCAGGATGCGAATTAATAACAACACGATCAACCGATGAGGTAATATATAGTATTGGTTTGTAACTATTATTTTGCGGCCAATAATCCCAATAATACTCAATTCCATCAATAGTTTCTCTTGAATAGTTTGAATTAACAGAACTTAAAGAAGTACTATTATAAAAGCCATAATATTTCCCGTCATATATTCCGTTATCATATTGCCATAATACATATTGCCTGTTTCCGGCAGGTTCATATAAACTGTTATCTCCAACATAATAAGACGTTCTACTACCAATTTTTAATGGTGTAAAAATACTATATCCCTGCTGAATATTTGTACCTTTTGCTATCAACACGCTATCACAATCTTCGCAACTTGGTATTTGTTGCAACAAAGATAATAACTCAGAAATTGTATAGGTACCTCGAAATGCTCTATTACCTTCATCATATATATCTATCTGATAAGACAAATCTGGTTGAAATATCGCATAATCTGTTTCTGTTGCCACAATCTTCCTCCTTCCTCAACACCCCTCCACCCTTTGCAGAGTGGAAGGGGAAATGTTATTTTAAATATCTAAATTATGAAATGATTCATAGAATATATCTGTCCCATTATATTTTCCACCAAGCATCACGATTGTCCAACCATTTCCTTCATATGGATGCCCTGTCAACCATGATATAATTACAAGATAAGCTCTCTGATTTGCTTCATCAATATAGATATTAAAATAATATTGTTCATAATGTGTATCAGATGGTGCTATATTATCTCCTATATTAGCATCATAAAGCCAAGTAGAATTTCTCTTACAATAAATACCTAATCCATATCTATTTGTGCCTTGTGTCTTTTGATATACACCAAAAACAATCTTAAAATTATTATCATCCATAAAAGTATAGGTATCAGTTACATTATCCTCTTTAAATAAAATATCACCAATACTAACACCCGTTGGTAAATCAGAAGCACCTCTGATATATCCTTGCTCGCCACTTCTTGTTCTATCAGGATTAGTAGCATTAATTAATTTTGAAGGTATTGGATAATCTTCTGTACATGAACCAAGATTTTTTACTGTTCCATTAAATATAATTCTTCGTATCCATCTTGTTAGCATTCCACCACCATTATATCCGTTCTGACCACCAACACCGATATACAGCACATCGCCTTGTGTCAATGATACTTCACCCTTTGCATAAGCACCATAACCACCACGGGCAGTATTTATACCATCAGTAGCATTGCCACCTTGTGCGCCCCAAGTTTCAAGCAAGTAAGTGCCTGTCTCAGGTGCGGTAAATGTCTGTATCGATCCTGTATAATCAAAGTCATAGCGTGTCGTTGCTCCAAGTGACAACCATGAGAAGATTGCAGCCATTTCGGAATTCGTAGGCTCTTCCTGATTATATGCATAAGTGTCACTGCCAGTGTCATAAACAAACGATGGCTTTGCGACTTGGTTACCTATATCCCAAAGAAATCCGATGTATATTTTATCTATATCATCAACAGTAGTACCAACAGGAGAAGTAAAAGAATAAATCTGCGTATCATTTATATACATTCTAAATAAGATACTGTCATCATCCATTTCAACTGTCAGTGCGTTATAATCACCAGACCATAAAATAGCTACCTTTGAACCATTCCAATGCGCTGGTAAACCTTGTGTTACACTAATGAGTGCCAATCCATTATTATTAAATGGATATTTATTACTTATTACTGTACCTTCTTGCATCAATCCGTTCTGGTAAGTAGTGCGAACATATGCACGATACTGACCGGGCAAAAAGGTATATACAGTATGAACAGGCATATATTCACCCTCCTTACAGATATCCTTGCCTAGCCCAAGTTAGGCAGTTTTGATTAAAGCTTTCAAATATAGGACAAGTAGCTGGCTCTAGCTGATGCACCGTTTCAGGCGCCCCGCTATATAAACTAGCATTATTACTAATATAACTTACACCATAATTATCCAAATCGCCACCGACAATAATAAGGCTGTTTGGAGCTGCCCAAAATGCGAACGGATAATAGCAATCGTCATATGTATTACTTTGATATACAAATTCATATTCTTGTCCGACAGTTGCCCTAAACGTTACACTGCTACTTGACCATTGACAATAGATTAAATTCTTTTTCTCAACCGATGGTTCGGGCGGTGCAGGATGTCCAGCCGAAGTAAACTCATATGGATCGCTAACTACGTAATCGTTCATAGACATATCTTCACGCTTATAGGTTGTCTTAACCTTTGCCCGATAGCGTCCGCTAGTAAAGTTATATTCTACCATATCATGCACTCCCTATTATCAAAGGAACATCAGAAAATTCATCAGGTTGGAAAGGAGTTTCTCCTTGCCCCGGAACCACCAAAACCTGTTCCCATTGTTGAGTATCTTCATTGAGTTTTTCAATAACCAATTCGTCTTTTATCCATGTAATAAATTTACTGCTGTCACGAGGACTCGCCCACCAACATGACAATCTATTTGTTCCAGCGTCATAACTACCAGTTAATTCGGCAGGAATCATAGCTGAATAAATAAAATCCTCAACCAATAAAACTATATCGATATCAGTTGAAGGTAATGTAGAAGCAAGGAACGTTACAGTATTATTTGCAATATTATCAACTTCGATATTATATTTATAAACTAAATCCAAATTTGTTGCGTCTTTAGTCGCAATATAAAGATAAATATCACCAGACATACCATTAACATTAATGGTTTGTGTATAGTAACCGCTTGCATGTTGTGACCAACCAGATACCTCAAGCGTTAAATCAAGTCCTTCGGGCAGAACATTATGATGTTGTACCCTTAACATATTGAAGTATCCCTTATTCCAAGGATATTTATATGAACCTATATTACTTTGGTCTGTTACATCATTATCGTCACTATGTCCACCACGTTCTGTATTGGTAACGATAAGGTTTTTGTTTTTCGTCATATAAGTATAATAACGAGTACCATGTTCATCCATTTCGGCAGTACGCAGTTTCCAAGCGTTGCTTGCATGGTCTAGCGTTACTAATCCACCATCGTCTTCAGTAATGATTGGAACGCCACCGATATAACCGCTTTCCATATATACATCTTTGAACTTCGCTTTACGTGCTTCACCACCATCAGGTTGCCCCTCAATATAAACAGAGGGTGTGATTATCTCGCCTGTAGTTAAATTAATAGATGTACCTCTTACTGAAAAGTCTTCCCCCGGATTTTTGAGATAATTGATTGATTGGATAATACCCGTTAAGATATTATCACCACTGATAACTGTAGTTCCGTCCGTCAGATCACTCGTAAAGATAACCTCGCCACCAAGCGTGATATCATTTGATGTCATAATAGAAACGCCATCATAACTGATAGTAATCGTACTATATTCATCATAGTTATTAACACTCAGCGTAATCTTATCTAACTCTTGAGAGATGATTGAACGAACTTCTTCATCATCTATACTGATAATACTTTGTATCAATCCGTCAAGGACTTGGAATTTGGTGGTCACCTGATTATTCATTATCTCAATGTTCTGATTGCTTTCGCCACCAGTATATGCATCGCTATAATTATAATCATCTGTTATATCATTATTCTGACCGATAAATTTGCTCTGATTCTGATTGTTGCTCTTATTAAATCTATCAACAACGTCCTGAGTCTTCATCATAAACTTCTGCATTTTAGTTACAGAAGATGCGTTCTGCGACACATCAGAAAACTCTACAGATATCTTGGAAAGATCGCTGAAGTCAACCTCATACTTCATAAGCCTTAACTTATAAAGCTGACCATTGCCATCCATTACTCTTAACCAGTTACCGCATTTAAACGAATCCTTAAGTCCAGCAAACTCAGGTATGGTGAGCAGGTTCTGTAATGTCGTGCTTATCTGATAGCTATACTTATTATTCTCCTTAAGCTTATATTCAGCTTGCATAAGAAATTCATAAGCACGTTTAATCAGTTCAGCATTAGACAACGAGTCAGATATAAACTGGCTATCAATATAATCAAACTTCTTCCTAAACGAAGTTGATACATAATTATCATTTGTGAAATCAGATTCACGTCTGAATGCGTTAAGTTCTATCCATTGAGCAGAAGTAAGATTATTCTCTATCTTCATAGTCTGCTTTGCTGCATCTATCATGGACTTAAGCAAATATGTCATACAGGTTGTTGAATCTTTAAAATCAACCAGCTTTACTTCCTGCTCCCTTACTCCCAACTCTGCGGTTATGATTACAAGCTTTGCCTGTGTTGTCTGGAATATCTGATAAGCGTCACTGTTCGGATCATTTGCTCCGATACTTGTCAGCGTTTCAACCGACTTGACATAGCAATCATTAATAGAAGACAAGGATTGATATGAATAATATTTGAGTGCATTAGCTAACTCCAAATCGGTCATATTATACATATTGATAATTTCAGCATTACCCTTACTTCTATTTAACAACGTCTGCATAACGCTATTCTGTGCATAGTTTTCAATATCCGAATCAATAATAACATGCAGTCTGGTTGTTTTAGCATTGTCATCTTTGTTATAATAATTCGTTACGGACAACACACCTTCCCAAGCAAATCCGCCCAAGAGCGTGATCAGTTCCTGCGAAACAACTTTTATTTCAAATAAAGGATCTGATATTATTTTTGCATATGATACAACGGCAGTAGACGCACTTGATAATGTCAGAACATCCGTTGACATTAATGATACCCTTGCCATCGTAGTATTGGTTAAATTCGCAGCAACCTGAGCCGCAGTCTTGCCGTTATTTGTGATTGACGGATACAACCCAGCGTTCAGATATTCGCCAAAATCAATTGCGTCATAATATGCCTTAATCAATTCTGAATAGCCAGTGATTGAAGAAATGGTATCAACCTTGACATCGCTATCTAACGCCTTATATTTATTAATCAACGTATTATAATCTGAAATAGGAAGCCCCGAAATATCAAATGAATAGCTATTCTGATATGTGTCATACAATGTTTCATATGTGTTAAGGGCAACCCTTAACGTAGGACTCATTTCGTTCTTCATCTCGTCTGAAAAACTCCATACATATCCACCATTAGGGTTACAGTTCCAGATAGCTGCGGTCATTGTATCATCACCGCCAGCGATATGATAACAGTTGCAGATTGCATCGCTATTCCTTGTATATGTAATATCAGTTCCTAGGGCTTCAGTACTGATACATATGCCAGTATTGTCGCCAAAGCCCTCAATAACATTTGTACCACCACAGTTAGGGCATTCACCTGTGTAGTGGCCACGAAACCCACAGTCTTCGCAATAGCTTAATGCGTCATAAGCGTTGACCGTTCTGTCATCATAATCAAATATTATCGACATGTCTTCGGCAATCTGATTTAAGCATTCATACACACTAGTACCATCAAATGTGTAGATTCGTTGAATATTCTGTATACTTTCGTCAACATTTCCAATGGTAAAATGCGGAGCATAACTTAATACCCTATGCATAATAGAAGAGTTACGTAACACCGCACTCTTTTGTGCATCAGTATAATCCTCATACTTCTCATCAGAGTTCCATATATCATCGTATGCATGAATGTCTTCAGGATCACGATATAAAACATTGGGGAAGTTAGAATCATAGTCTTCTCTGATAATATCTTCCTCGGTGTTTATCTGAAGCCCATAGACTTTAGGCTGTTCAAGTTCTGATTCAGCCATACGGGTAAGTGTCAGTGCTTTATAAGAGCCACCATCACCCTCACTCTCTTCGCATTCAATGGAATAATATGTATCAAGTTCCGGCACATATATCAGCTTGAACATATTAATATCATTCCAGTAAGGATTTTCAACGTTATAAAATTTAACTGATATACTTGGAGCTTCTTCAAGACTTATGGTTGCGTCAACATCTTGCGGATTACTCAATAAACCTATCTTGGATTTATCTTTACGAGCAAGCACAAATGTTAGATTTTCCGCCAATCCGTCTGCCCCAAAATTAATATTAATATCTATCATTTCACATCACCTCACAGTGTGACTTTTACAATCGGTTTATACTTCACTTCTATAGTACAGGGAAGATTTGTTGTTATAGTATCCGTCCTTACAGATGCACTATTTGCAACCCTTGGGAATACATAATTGAAATCATCCTGTATAGCATGAGCAACGACATTAGATGAGATAGTAGGATAGGTAATAGTGATAATCTCGTTATTAGAACAGTTAGCTATTTTGGTTTCCCTACCCTCTATCGCTGTAGCGATAGTAAGGTTTCCTGCCGAACCCATTGTGATTTTATAAGAGTCAGGATAAATATATCCAATCTCATCTGAATCGTCTAATAGGCTTTGGCTTAATGAACCCGCAGCAAATGTCATTGTTTTTGTCGTCAACGCCTTGGTAGCAAACGGTCTATTCGTTACCATCTCTAATTCAAGCCCATATATCTCCCCGCCAATCTCTACAGTTGACACATTAAAACTGGCTTCAAATATGATATCTGTCCACCCTGTTGCATCAAACACCATTGACTTAAACGCCTTTTTATTCAGCCAACGTGACAATGCTGACACATCGGCAGGAGAGAGTTTTAAGTTCTCTTGGTCGCTTATATTACACATATCCTTACAAATGTGTAGGGTAGTAGTAAGGCACTCTTCATACTTGGCATCAGCCATTAAAAACTTCTGCCCCTTATCAACAGGCACTGTCGAGAATGATATCTTAGATCCCGCCTGTGTATCACTGCCATTACCAAACTCACACAAAATATACCCTTTTGAACTTAATGTTGCACCATCATAAGTAAAATCTTTTGCGTACATAATACCTCCTTACGGCAGTAATTTGTTAACCTTGCGTTGTAACCTTGTACTGCCTATCATCTTATTACGGAACTCTGTCAGTTCCTTGACCAGTTGCCAATATTCGTCACGAGCCTTTTTGATATCCTGCAAAGCCTCGCCCCATTCTTTATTTATCTGCTTAAGAGTTTCGATAAGTTCGGATTGTTCAACATCCTGTTCCAAACACTTGTCGAGCAACTCATTATTTTCTAATTTAACTTTTGCAAGTTCTTCCTTTAACTCGTCCATCATACGAGCCTGTCTATCCTTGTGTGTCATTGTTGTCCTCCTCGAATAAAAAGAAATACCGCATGACACTATGACATGCCATGCGGTTATAATTAAAACTTATATTTTAACTTTGCTAACGAATTGCCACCATTCATCTGGTTGATTGTCATATCTTGAATCATAGATTCAAACTGCTTATTCTTCTGAAGTTCACGGATGAACTCATTAGCATTTGATACACCATTAACCACAATCGTGGGTGACATAGAATTATTGAATGTGACTCCTGCACTCTTAGATACAGTTGTCATACCCATATTCTGTTTCATGAACGCTAAAGGATTGTTAGCAAAATCCCAAAGTGTTTGTGTTGCTTCTGCTGTAAGTACAGAATCGCCAGCTTTAAGAGGTGTAAGAATAGCATTATCGGTAGGACGAAGAATTGCTTCAAGACCGTTTTCCTGCGTCCACGCAAGTTCATTGCTTGAGATTTTCTTTGCGCCCTTTGCACGTTTCTTATGCCTATCATCTACTACAACAATATGATGTGATTCAAGCCATGAATCATATACGTGACCTCTATAAAGTGATTCTTTGAAATCCTCAAGACCTAAACTTTCAAGAACATCTTTAGCTTCTGACAAATTAACTTCCCACTTGCCACTAACATATTTCATCCCATTAAGTCCAGTTGTCTGGTTTTTCAAAGTGGAAGTTGTGGTTGTAGTAGTAGCTTCTGATTCTGTTTCAGATTCTTTCTTTTTCTTTTCCTCTTTATTATCTTTATCAATAGCTTGAATAGATTCATTGATCTCGTCAAGTTTGGTATTAAAACTTCTAAAGTTTTTACCAAACATATTATCTTCATTGTAAAGATCAGCTATTCTTTCATAAATAGTTTCTTCTTTTTGTTTCTTCAGATTGTTTTCTTCAAGATAATGCTTTAAATCTGCACCAGTAGAATTTACACTTGATTTAATACCCTTTATATCACCATCAACTGTAGCTATATTGCTTGCTATCTTACCAATTCCATTTGCTCCTAAAATATTATCAAGACTCTTTGAAATATTTGTCTTGTAGAAACTCAACGAATTATTCAAGGTATCTTTAATCTTAGGCATGTTGTCATTAACAAGTTTTTCGGTTGACTTAAGTATTTGTTCAGGATGTTCAAGTTTATCATTGAAGAAATCTTCAAGGCTTTGATAGAGATGATCGAAGATGCGTTGCTGGTCTTGTAATTGACGATCATATTGTGTATCTGCAAGTCCCTCTTCAGCTTCCTCAAGCTGGACATTAAGAGTTTGCAACTTTGCACGGGCTTCTTCAGACATATCACCGGCATACGCCTGCATCTGCTTTCTAATGTTTGCGACATTCTTTGTCTGCTTTGCAATATTCTTCTGATACTCGTATAAGTCTTTTTCGGCTTGTTTAGCTTCCATATACTTATCTGTAATTGCCTGCAGGCTCTGCAATTGCTTATCATATCCGTCCTTAACAAGTGCTAATATAGCTTCTCGCTCATCGTTATATGATTGGATAAGATTATTTCTTTCGCTAATCAAATTGTTAAGCCTATCAAGAGCATCAACATCGGCAGTGTTCTTCAGATATTCTTCTTGAGCGTCTTCAATCTCTTTATTGATACGTTCGATATCTTCACGATAAGCTTTGGCATTTACCCTACGGAGTGCGAGAGTAGCAAGACCTTGGTCAGACATCTGTCCGTTATATATCTTTGTCTTCTCTGCATCATTTCCTAAGAAATCTCTCTCATAAGAATACATGTCTTTCTCAAACGTGCCTAACGTATCAATTAAGAACGAAGTTTCATTACGAACATTACCCGTAATGTCTCTTATCTTATCATTAAGATCCCAAGAAAGCTGACGCATACTCTTTTGGTATGAAACAATTGCTTCTTCACTTTCCCAGATTGCCTGAGTGGTTGCGTCAATTGCTTCTTTGGTATTCCACCATTCCTCAATTTCTGCTTCTGTATAAGGTTGCAGTGTATTGAGCGTGTTCATCAGTTCATTACGCTTTTGTATATTAGCTTCAAGTTCACGACTTTCGTTATCAAGCAGTGCAAGATATAACTTCTGATTTTCCATCATACCTGAATTAGTACGCATTGATTGATAATGCTCAAGTTGTGCCTGTCTTTGAGCAAACTCGTTAAGAGCGTGGTCAAATTTCTTTGTGATAAACTCGATGTTATTGGTGAACATCTTAAGTAAGTTTTCACGCTTGGTATTTTGAGCCTCAAGCTTCTTGTCAGCCGCATCAAGCTGTTTATTATAGTTGTCAGCCATTGCGGAGATTGCCGATGCTTGGTCAGAAGTGTATTCTTCAAGAGCAATATCTTCACGATTAATTATCTTTTGAACAATCTCATCTGCCTTACTCTTGTCATTACCAAACGCTTCTACCAAATTATCATATAACAAGCCTTCATTCATACGTCTTCCGTATTCTTTTTCGGCTTCACTATATGCAAGTATCTGGTCGTTAAGAAGTTTATTCTGTTCATAAAGAGATTCGTTCTGAAGTTTATTATACTCGGTTTCGATATCGCCTTTTTTGATTACTTGATTGGTAAGTCTATCATATGCAGTCTGTTCTTCTTGAAGGGCGCGGTTACGCTTATCAAGATAGGAGTCGAGCCAGTCGTATTGGGATTTGTTGTCCTTGTCCTTATCGCCACCAGCACCCGTTGCAGAACCATCACCCTGTTTTAAATCAAGTTCGGAACCATGCATAATATTCCATACGCGCTGTTGTCCTTCACTAATGATTCTATTTATACTTTTTTGGGTTTCTTCATCTAAGCCTTTCATTGATTCAGCAATGGCACGACCTATATCTGCTTGATTAGCATCGGTATTCATCATTGCTTTTAAATCAACATTAAAAGGTAATCCTGCTCTTAACATTGCCGCATCAACAGTTGCCTGTACAAGTTCAATCTGCATCTGTCGAAGATATTTTATGGTTTCAGTAAAATACTTACTTTGATCTTTAAGTGATGTAATGGCTTCATTAGAAAGTGATGCATATTTCCCAACTAAAGAATCAATACTGCCTTCTTGGAATTTATACATCTTAATTATTTCGCCAGTTTCCTTATCTATTTCCTTAGTTACAGACTCTATGGCTCCATATAATTCGCCATATTTGTTCATATAATCTTCGGCTTCTTCTTGAGTAAAGGATACACCTTTGTTTACATCTTCTTGTAATTTACGAAGTTCCCAATAAGATTCTTCAATCTTAAATACGTTTTCTGATACACCAAAGATTTCAGAATTAATATTATCAAATGCCTGAGTTAATAATGCATAACCTTCTTCAGTTAATTCTTCTGAACTTACGCTACGAATAGCTTTTGCAAAGACATCTTTAATATATGTACCAAGCAAATTAGCTTTATCAATATTACCTGATTCGTCTGTAAACGCTTCAACATAGGTTTCAAAGGCGTCCATGCCAAGCTGTTTGAATAATTCGGTATTGCCAACATAGGTTGCAACTTTACCAAGATTGATTTCAATTTCACCTTGTTCATTTTCTTCCAAGAACTGCTTAAAATCAGCTATAGCAGATTGATATGTAGAAATCAATTCGTTATTAAGATATTTTTCTCCACTCTTTGAATCTTTAACAAGGTTTGAGCTGCGTCCAAGCCATTCAGTATAATTTAAATACGTAGCGTTATCAGGCTCATTTTTTTCACCAAGCCATTCAAACTCCTCAAGGAATTTTATAGCTTCAATAATTTTGCCAGTATTTTCGCCAAACAAATTATCAAGTGGAACTTGTTTTTCAAGAGCTTCATGATAAATCTTTTGTGCGTCATCAATGGTTTTATTAAATCCCTGTTGCGCCCACGACAATTGAATTGTTGCCTTATACATATCAGTCATATATGAAATATATTCATTAGACATATTTGCATATGATTCAATTAAATTATCAATATTCTCTTTCTGAATGCTATAAGTACCGTCTGAATATTGCACAACCGCTTCTTTTAATTCAGGATACTTATTAATAATATTAAGCATTTCCTGATAGGTCAGTTTTTCTTCTTGGTTTAATTTTTTGATTGACTCTCCAATTGGAGTTGAAGTTGCCCCCTGTAATTCCATGTAAGAATCACGAAGCTTATAAATACTATTACTGCCACCAAGAGCCTCAGTCTTAATATTATTAAGAGTTTTTAATAAAAGATTCTTGTCTCTTGTGTTCATATCAAGACTCTTTGTTAGACTTTCCTCTGCATCGTTAATATAAGCAAAAATCGCCATGTAGCTTTCGCCAAACTGTTTGATATATTTATCAAACCCGTCCATATTTAAGGCTTTAAAAAGCTCATCACTTGATGTAATACGTACAATATCACCAAAGTCTACATCAACCTGTCCCTCTTTATTATTTTTAATAAAATCAGTTAGTTGACCAATGCTACTTTTATAAGCTGTAATTAGATTATTATTTGAATATGCAGTATCGCCATTTTTAACACCTGAATCTTTATTAAGCCAATCGGCATAATCAAACACTTCAGTCTTGACTGTATTTAATTCTTTTAATCTTTTCTTATACAAATCGAACAAATCATTTATGTCACGCATTCCAGCGTCAACCGCTTCTTTAATGACATCATCAAAAAGATTAATTTCTTCCCAAGTATCAACCTTTAAATCCTCAAAAGCTTTTCTGATTTCCTGAACATGCCAATTTAATATAGCAAATCCAGACTTTGTATCAATTTCGGCGCCCATATGAGTAAATTGCGTACTCGTCCGTTTGCCGTTATCCCAGCCTAAAATCTTTGCATTTAAAATATGTTCGGCTCTTTCTCTGATGCTTTGCGCCTCTGCATTTTCCTGAGCAATCTGGTTTTCATAGGCGGTATTAATTTTATCAATCTGAGATTTAAAATCATTAAGAATACTTTCATAAGGTATAATACCCGATGCGCCTTTAAGATAATCTTCCGTTATTTTATAAAGTTTCTGATATTCAGCTTTATCACCCGTAATTTGTGCAGAATTTAACTTCTTAACATAATCACTAAGAACATCGTACAACGCAGAATATGCAGGATTGTTAGCAGTTAAATATGTTTCATAGTCTTTAACAATCTGACTAGCATCTATTTCTTCATTCAAATAACTTTCTTTATTATTAACAATCTCTCCCCATTTTACAACAAGACCATCAAACATTTCACGAATTGCATCTACTCTGTCCTCACTCAACCCTGCCATATTAGCAATCATTTCTGGTGTTAATTTAGTCTTATCTTGATAATCAGAGACGATTTCGTCAATTACATCTTTAAATTCCTGAGCCGAACCATTTGCTAAATCAAACCCGTAATTTTGTAACAGAGTAGACATTATCCTTGTGGGAATACTTAATCCCCATCCTGAAAATGCAGATGACATCATTAATTCATCCATAAATTTTCTGTTACTTGCTGTTATTTGAGCTTCCTCATATTTACCCGCATTTTGTGCAATATATCTATCTCTTTCTTGTTTTTCAATTTCTTCAAGTAACCCAAGAGTCTCTTTGTATTTGCCATTTACAAGATCAATACCATTAGCCGTATCACCATATTGATTATTAATATCTTCTTGCAAATCATACAAGTCTTGCTTAATAGAATATATCTCAGATTCTGTTAAGTTGTTGTCTTGTAATGTGTCATTATATTCTTTGTATTTTGTAATAAGGTCTTTAAGAGCATCTGATTGTTTCTTATACTCATCCGTAGATGCCTGAAGTTCATCAAGCATTTCGCGTGTTTTCTTTCTTGCATTTTCTTCATAATGAATTAAAGAACTTATTCCCTGCACCACATATGAAACAAGTAATGAAAGACCAATACTTAACGCTGTATTTAATAAACCTTGAGCAATACTTAATGCCTTAGTTGCAACAGCCTGTTTCTTGCATGCTTTTACAACATCCTGCGTTGATTCATTAGTTGCAATTTGAGTACGTACAAAAGCCTGAGTAGCAGGAGACAACTCTTCCATAGAATCATTAAGTCGTTCACATGCTTCAGCATAAGTATTAGTACCTTCAACTGCTCCCTCAATAACTTGTAAATCGCTTTTAAAAATTTTTGTAAAGTTTAATTTGCTAAACAAATCACTATTAGAATTAAAAATCTTCTTTTTAGCAAATAATGCACCAACTAATGTACCCGTCGGAGCAATACTGGCTATCTTAACTACAAGATTTAAAATCTCCATCAATCCCGACATAACAGGAGCCAAATCCTGCCCTGCCTCTCTGATTCCTTGTATAAGTTCATTTAATGAATCAATAAGTTTCTTAACAGAATCCGAATCAATAACATCCCTTGAAAGCTGACTTAAATTATTTTTAAGAACGTTGACTTTCTTTTCTATAGATTCCATAGAAATTGTAACTGCACGTTCACCAGCTCCGGACGCATTTTTCATAGCGTCTTCATAAACAGATTCAAGCAAATCAGGTCTTTCAAGAATAGCAGCGGCCGCTGTTGCTCTTACTTTACCTGCCATAATTTCAAGCAGTTCAGCTTTTTGCATGTCGCCAATATCCTGCCAAACCTTTGAAATCTCTAATAAGATTTGATATGTACTCTTATACCCACCAGTCATCTTATCAACAATACTAACACCTGCAGGATTACTTACAGTTTTAGTTAATGCTTGAATTTTATTGTTTAGCTTTGAAAAGTTTTCAATAAGTCCTTCAGTATCTTCACCAATTTCTTCAAGTGCAGAACCAGTAGTGCCACGAAGTCTCATGCTTAAAACTTTCAAAGCATTACTAACAACATCCGAATCCTGAACCATCGTATTACCAGCAACTTCAAGAGCTTCAATTTCTTCCAGTGAATTGCCCGCAACTTTCAATGCTGCCATTGATTTAGTTAAAGAAGTAGCAAGCTGCTCCGACGATATTGCATAGTTGTTACCAAGATAGATATACTGATCAACAACTTTACCCACTTCATCGGCGCCCAGCTTAAACGCTTCCATCGAAGAGATAAGAGATGTCGTAGCGGCATTAATATCCATCATACCACCAGTTGAAAGTCTTGCAGCCTGTTCAGCAAGTATCATGGAATCTTCCATTGACTTACCTAATCTACGCCATTCGGTAACAGAAGATATAACCTCAGTTGTAGTCATACCTAAGTTATTAGCAAGAGAATACGCATTCTTAGCAATTCCCTGCAGCGCCATATCAGTTTCATTACTGATAATTTTTAACTGATTTAATGCAGAATCGAGTTCAGTTACCGCACTGACTGCACTTCTTATATATCTTATCCAATCTTGAATACTAAAATATTGAGCAATAAATTGTGCATTAATACTCTTTAAATGTTTCTTAAATGTAGTAAAAAATGTATCACCAACATTTCCAGTTGCTTTAGCTTCTGTACGAAGTTTTATCATTGAATCATTTAATTGTTTTAATACTTCAGGAGGAATAGATCCTAAATCAATAAAATGCTTCATTTCATCCAATAAAGCTTGGAAACGCTGTTTTAATTCTCCAGAAAGGGCAGTATTGTCACTCATAAATTTATTAAGATCTTCGTAATCTCTTAATAACTTAGTAAAATTACCACTCTTTTCATATGTAGCAAATAATGCTTTTAATGCTTGGGTTTGCTTCTTAATATTTTCCGTAGTAGATTCATCGGCATTAAAGAGTTCAAATCCTTTATTATTAAATTCATTTTTAAATACATCATAATTATTTTGATCTCTAAATAATAATGGATTATTAATTAAATTTGATACCTTTTTAAATAAAGCATTATATTGCATTGCTGCATTTTGTCGAGCATACTCATTATCTACTTCAACGCCTTGAATCATACGTTGAACATGATTAATCTTTTTTGTTTTATTATTTGAAAGTCCAGACTTATCTAAAGCATTATATTGCGCTTCTGTAGTTTCTGTTAGTTCACTAATAATTTGTTTTGTTACTTCAGCTTCTTTTTCTGTTTGATTCTTCATTTGACGTTTTAATTGAAGAATCTGATTATAATTAGATAAAATTTCTTTATATTCTTTTTCAATTTGTTTTTCTTTGTTAACAGTTTGTTCTGTTACTTTTTCATTACCAAATTGGTCAACGGTATATGTCCTTTTAACACCATTATCATCAGTAACGACTTTGCCACTAACAATATGTCCGTTAACCATTGATGTTGTTTTTTGAGATTTATTAGTCGTTTCGTCATCTAACAACTGCTGCATCTCTTGATTGTTAAAAGGTTTGCCATTATTATGTATAGGATTTTGCGGTTTAAAATTTACTGGAACATATTTGCCAGATAATATTTCTTTACACCGTTTAATAAAATCTTTTAATATTGGTTCAACTTTTATTTTAACAACTTTTTTATCTAAAGAAGATTGTAGCTTTTTAACAAATTCGCTGATATTATTTGGAGTAATACTAACTCCGGGCTTTTTATTTTCTAATTTCTTTTTTAATTCATCATTAAATTCTTTGCCTACTACAGGCTTAATATTAACAGGAACTTGTTTCTTGTCTAATGCAACTTTAATATTTTGTATAAAATTGTTAACAATAGGTTTTAATTGAATACCAAACTCTCTTTTTGCTAACGTTGATTTTATTTTGGATATTAAGTCATCAATAACAGGATCTAAATGTACAGGAATTTGTTCAGCCTTAAGTGCATTCTCAATTGACGCTGTTAATTCTTTTATTGAAGATAAATCCAATGACTTTGTTAATGCTGCCTGAATATCCTTAATAAACTGATCTACAATAGGAGCAACCTCTACTTCTACAGGATGTCCTTCAACAGCAACCATAATTGGTTTAATAAAATCATTTACAACATCTGATATGTTAGGCTTAATGTTTATATCTATATCTGAAGATTGTAAATCAATTAATTTTTGCAATTGTGCATCAAAATCATCAGTTAACTTAGGAACAATATTAACAGGTATAGAAATGTCTTGACTTTGAGAAGCCAATTTTATATATTCCTGTTCAACACGCGAAGCCAATCCTCGCTTTTTAGTCATATCTGCGATAGATTCAGTTCCACCTAAAGCTTTATATTTTGCATAAGCTTGAGCAAGATTACGAATTTCTTCAGCCTGTTCACTAAATTTCTTTTTACCAATTACAACTTTCTTTTCTGCAGCTTGAATGTCTTTTAATGATTGTATTAAATCATTAGCAGAGCCATTTGCAGGCTGTGTCCCTGTAAAATTTTTAAACAAATCAGATAAATCCAAATCTTTTGCTGCAATAGTAATATTTTTAATACTATCAAGAATTGAATTTGTTACTATATTAGTTTGCTCTAAAAATTTTAAATATTCTTTGTTTTTATCAGCAACAGCTTGTGCTAAATCATCTATTTGATCCTGCTCGTTAATATTAAAAGTCGGCAAATTATTAAAAATATCAGTTTTAGTACCTAATTCACCAAGCGCTGTATTAATCTTTTCTAACCACTCTACAATAGCAGATAATCCGCCAACCAGTTGCGTTAATTGTTCTTGACTAAATTGTGTTACTGTAGAAACCTGATTAGCGGTTTGCGTTACATTAGTTCCTAAATTGCCTAACGCATTAGCCATTGCTTTTACTGTATCTTCATCATACGCAATAACAGAAGGCGTAGCGTCTCTGGCTTCTGCAAAAGATAATTGTTTAGTATAATATTCCTTTTGTTTTAAAAGATTTTTATATGTCTTAGCAAATGTTTCTTCGTATACTTTTTGATTTTTTAATAGAATAGAAGGATTTGCGCTATCTTTTGAAACAGCATAATCAAAAAATTCAGATAAATAATCTTTTAATCCACCACTGCCTTGAGGCATCATGCTGGTAGAATAATTTTTAAACATAGATTTTACAATCTGAAAATAATTTGTTGCTGATTTGCCAACTTTAACATTTACATTTTCTAAATCGGCGCCAAACTGCAATAATTTAATAATTTCTTTTTCAAGAGCTTGAATATCCTTTTGATCTGGTTTATCTTTAGTATATACCTGTTTTGCTGTTTTAACTAAAGCATTAGTATGAAATATTTCAGTTACAGTTTCTTTTCCATTTTCATCAACATTTTTGTTTTTAGTTATACCTGTAAGACGAGAAAGTGTTTTTTCATATTTATTAGCTTCTTTATTAATAGCGTCAAGTTGGGTTTTAACTTCTGTTAATTCATCTTTAATAACTGCAGTTGGCAATTTACTATCTAACCGTAATCCAACCATAATATCAGTTATTACTCGTGATATTTCATTAAGTTTAGCTAACAATTGATTAATTGGTTCTAATGGAATTTGGAACTTCTTAATTTCTTTTAATGAATTAACAATATCCGCTACGGGGTTATCATCTTTATCAATAGATGCTAACTTTACCTTAATGGTTTCTTGCGGAACCTTGTCATCACCAAATAATCTAAAACGTATATTCCTTATATCACCAGCAACCTTGGTCAATCTACGTATCCAATTGTCCGTGCTGGCATCATCTTTAAATGCAGAATTTATAGTTGTATTTAAACTGGCAAATTCTGTTTTTAATTTCCCAATTTGTTCTTGTATTTTTTCAGTATTAAAAGTTATTCCTTTTTCACCTAATAATTTATGAATATCTTCTAAGGCTTCTTTTACAGCTTTAAGATTATCTGCAAAATCTTTCATTTGATCATCAAGAATTTGCACTCCTTTAGCCGCCTGTTTCGCGCCATCACCAGTTTGAGCCAAAGAATCTTTTAATTCTTTAGTTTGTTTTTTGGTTTTTTTAGTTTGTTTTTCTAGTTTCTCAGCCTCTTGCATGGCTTCATTTATGCCTTTTCCTGTCGCTTCAACAGTAATCGGAATAACCGCTTCGTTTTTCTTACGTGCCATAATTATACCTCCGGAATCTTATAATTATCTATATAATCTTTGATTTGTTCATAAGGAGATGGAATTGTTCGTATTCTAGGATATCTCCATCCTTTAGGATTATCCTTATCTAACATATATCCACCATGATAACCATACATAAAGTTAAGATTAAATACGGCTTCATTTGCGCCATCAGCTTTTCCACTCCATCTAGTATGCTGCGCTGTTTCCAAATCAGCAGCAAACCTATATGTTATAATATAACCCAATGGAGTTCTTTTAGTTGTTATACGATACATATCCTGCATACCATATTGTCTTACATAAGTTTTTGGTGTAAAATCACTATTATAAAATGTATCAAATTGATCATCATAAAATCGCTCTATGGCTAATTTAACTTCTTGATTGACATCTTTTATTAATTGTTTAACAATAGGTTTTATTTTATCATGCAAAATTTGTTCTGCTCTTTTTTGTATACGTTTTTTTAATTTATCATCTGCCATACCCTTCACCTCTTTCAATTTTCTAAATCCGAAAAAGACGCGAGAAGCCCCGCGTCCTAACATAACAGCATATAGTAATCCGTAATTAGTAATTATGCCCTACTATTTACTGTCATATCTTAAAAATAGCAGAGAGGAGATTGCTCCCCTCCCTGCTCCGTATAAAATTAATGCCCTAAAAGGCGCTGTATAAATCATTCGGGTAAGGATTTGCACCTTACATGAAACAAAGACTTCACTCCTCACGGCTTGTACAAACCGTTCTTCTCATGTTGTACACCATTAGCGTCTACCTATTCCGCCACCGAATGAAATTTTGGTTTTATGGGGTTGCTTTGTCTTTATCCTCTGTGCAATATCCTGCTATATAGCCCGATACAAAAAATGCTATAAATAATACAATTATGCCCATATATCCTCCTTATCCATTGTATTCAAAATATGGGCAATCCTCATCATTGGATAACCCTAATTTACACTTCCCATCTTTAAATGCCTTACAGGATTCGCAAAGTTTCTCGTTGACTTCTTCCCCTGTTTCGATTGCAAAGCCTATTTCACCACATTGTGGACATTCTAATTGCGTCAATAAAACTTCCCGTTCTCTAACCGATACCCAACGCTTTAGGCATTTAAGACATATTACTGTTGAAACTTTCCACATCTTTCCTCCTAAAATGGTTATTTTATGGGGTTAATACAAAGCCACAACATTCACGTAAGATGCACCATACCCCGAAGTGACCACAAACGATAATGTTGTCCCCGATAAACTAATAGTTATACGATTTGACGTATACAAATTTTGATATGACCAAGTATCGCTACGTTTACATAGCACACCAAATGCTGAAAACCCACCCGTAGTATATATCGCCGAAATTAAATATAGATTATTTTTCAAAGTAGTTAAATCAAGGCTATATGATGATGATGACGTAACACCCTTATCCGCTATCTCAACTTTAGGGAATCCAAATGTTGGGAATAATGCGAACCCTTTTTCCACCGTTTCACTTAACTGTTCCACATCCGCCAACCTTGCCATCTCGCCGTTGTGGTAAGCCAACTGAATTAATGTTCCGTTGGTAGACAGATAAGCGTAGCCCTGCGCAAGGGGTATTTCGTGAGGGGTGAGTTGAATTTCGATGGATGTAGCAAGTGGATATACAAATGTAATGGGGTTATCCCTTAACCAATATATCCAATCTTGTAGACTTGATACTCCGCTATAATAGAACAATGGTGTATATGAACCTCCACCACTTAATCCTCTGAATGTACCAGTTGTCTTTGCCGTTGAATATGCAAACCGATTTGCGATTGCACCCGTGATTTCGGCTTGTGCAAATCCTCTTATTGAATAGTAGTAACCGCCATCGTATTCTGCCCAATTTTCATATCCATCAAATGTTATGATACCCCATGTTTTAGTCAACTTTCCACTTCTAATATTCAACGAACCGCCATACACCGTCTGCCCCAAAGATTCGGATAAATCTGTGGTTTTATGGGGTTCGGCGTAGGTTGTGGTGGTCTGACCTGTTTCAAGTTGAACATCCTTAAATGATGCAGGTGTTACATTTGAATTATCAGTAAAACCAAATACAAAGGCATAATACATTCCTGCTGTGGCTGTAAATGTATATCCCGAATTTTGCCAACCACTATCAAATGTATTGACAAATGTACCGTTAGAATATACGTATTCATGCACAACAACCATTGCAGTTTTTCCACTTACATTACTTGCCACTGATAATACGTATTGTGAAGAACCTAATGGGTACATACGGATTGAACGGCATCTTGTACTGCCTGTGGTTTTAGTACCTGTTGACTTATCCCAAGAACCCTGTTCAATTTCTGTAATTACATTTTTATTTCCCGATAAAACCTCAATTTTATCATAGCCACTTATTGGGCAGATGTTTTCGTAAGGGGCGTATGCCGTTGCCGTTTCGCCTGCTTCTATCTGCAAGTTTGATGCGGTAAAATAGCGGTCACTACCTGTGCCATAAGTTATAAATACATAATCACTTGTTGACGTAGGTGTAAATGTAACGCTTGACACTCCCTTTTCACCCGAATTAATAAGAGTACCATTTGTGCCAACACCGTTAACCGCTCTTTTTGTAAGGGCATTTGTAGGTGAGGTTTCTTTTGACAAATCTAAATACGCTGAAAACGTGTATGTATTGCCAATCATGTCACTTGTAGCATATATTTTAATGCCATTAAATGTGCCACCCGTAGCACGATAAGAGCCGTCTGTCTGTTTGTAAGAATCGTAATAATCGTCAGCGTTTAGCTTATTCTTTCCCCCGCCTGCGGGATAAGACTTACTCTGCCCGTGTAAGTCCTGTATCGGCTCAAAGATTATAACGGGATTGACCGCTAATTGCGAGGATTTTAAACCCGTGATGGATATAGGATTGCCCGATACCGATTCCAATGAACTGTCTATTTTATCTTGTGCGTCTTTATCAGTAAACCAATACGTATTATTATCATTAGGTAGGTTCATGCTTTTTAATTCTATGTCAGCCATGTTCTTACCTCCTTTTCATTACGATACTGTGACAGTTCCGGCAGTACCTGTGAAACTTCCGCTAACAGAACCGCTAGGAGTTCCACTAACACTGACACTCCCTGCAGTACCACTAAACGTTGCGCTGACAGAGCCACTGGGAGTTCCGCTAACACTAACACTTCCCGCAGTACCACTAAATGTACTTGATACAGAGCCATCACCTACAGTAACATCTTCTCCCGATGCTTCCGTGCCAGCTCCGATTGTTAGATTACCATTGCTTACAGTATACGTAGGCATTGAGCCACCACTCTTAAACTGTTTAATTGTCTTTGTTCCGCCAGAACTACTTACAGAACCCTCTGGTGTAAACGTTCCCGTAGAAGTAGTAGAAGTGCCACTAAAACTTGCACTCACTGAACCTTCAGGAGTAAACGATCCTGTTGACGTTGTAGCAGTACCAGTAAAGCTTGCGCTTACTGAGCCTTGAGGAGTAAAGCTGCCACTAGCAGAGTTCTTAAATGCCAATGCACCAAGCCCCGACAACGAACCAAAAGTATGCCATTCGCCAAGTGAATCAAATACCATTTCGCTACTATCTGAACTTAAAGTAACAACGTCACCAGCTTCCGCAGTAACCGATTCTCCATCAATAGTAATAGGGTTTGTGGTAGAACCATCAACTAGGGCAGTAGTTGTGACACCAAGATACTCATGAATATTCATAAGTTCTTTTATTAAATCTCTTGCCCCTTGGTCAACTATGTCATAAGTATTACCATTGGGCAAAGTTATTTGTATAAGAATAGGATTTGCCATTTTTATTATCTCCTTTTAATGAAAGAATGTTAAATTTGTTCCATTTACAGTAACACCAACATGATTATTCCATTTTTCAATATCGGCATCCGTTATCGATACTGTTGTAAATGGTAAGTCTACAACATATGTCCCATAATGGTCACCAATCTTTACTCTTGGAATATTTTTAATAACATGAGTTGTCGGATCTTCTTCTTGCCTGTAATCACTATAAACATACCAAACACCTTCAACACTTCTCATGTGAGTTAATTGTTCCCATTCAGCCTTGGTTTTAATTATCATACCATTGCTATCACGGAAAGTATAATTAACACCATTGATTCCAATGCTTGTAAGGATTTGTGTGGTCTGTTCTGGATTAACATCTATATCAGGAACTTCATTTTTGGTTGCAAAGGTTTCATCAACCTGTGTTTTAGAATAATAATTCGCAATTAAATGGTCTATAGTTTCATATCCTACATCATCATAAAGTTGCGAGAATTTTGTCGGTATATCAATACCTAACTGTTCAGTTGTTTTATTTCCCTCAAGTGTTACTCCGTTAATCTGAGGTTTGTTTTCCAACTGTCCGTATTTATCTATACCAACCCTTTTAACAAAAAATCTATTATCTGCATAGTTAACGTTATATAGCCGAACCCATCCGTCATCTTCAATACCAACAATCTGTCCGATATAAGTATCAGTATTGAGATTGAGATTATATTCGGCAATTACAACACTTGAGTACACATCAAGCCTACATTTCATCCTTATCAAAGATTTGTCCTCTTTAATAAATACAACTTCATGTGTATCCTTTGTATATACGGTGTCATAGGCATTTAATTTCCCGCTTTCAAGCCTATCGGCTATATCTGCGAAATTCATATAACCGGGTTTGTTTCTATCAGCCACTTATAACACCACCTTTCAAAGAACTATCTTTAAGCCGTTATCATCAATATTCAATATTTCTGCTGCTGCAACATTAAGCCTATAATCAAGGTCAGCAATCTGAGATTCAATTCTTGCCACTGCTCCGGGATCTATTTCGCCAGATACAACATTGTCGCTAAGGATTGGCAATTTACCCAACTGCGACCTTAACACATATGCTGTATCATCTTGCCCAACCTTAGCAAAAACTAATTTCAAATAATCCGTTCCGGGGATAGCAGTATATGTTGTAGTTATCACAACAGTATACGAAATATAATCTTCGTTATACGGTTCTTCATCAAGCACAAGAGTTTCTGTACCTATTGTACCATCGGGTAACATATATGATAAAACAGCATTAAATTCCGTGAGGTCATATTCCTCCCAAAAATGCGGTACTAATATTCTTAGTTTATCTGTCGAAGTATCATATTGATATACGGGTACTGCATTTGTGAGGCGAATTGTCTTATCCTCACGCATAAGTAAATTCATCATTCCCTTATCCTTTCTGCAATCTTCGGACGCTCTGTCGTTGCCTGACATAGCGTGACTGCTCTTGGTTCGTCTACTTCCATAACAGTTCCTGCTGTTATGTACTTCTTTAAAACGATATCTGTATAGTCTATAAGAATTTTAATCTTAACTTTTTTCATTTCATTAAGTGGTTTATCCATTTCAACTGGCTTACCCAATTTCTCAAACCACTTCTCAAGAATTTCATCCTTATTTTCTTTCCATTTTACTTTAGGTATATGATTATATATCTTATCAATATCCACGTTAGACATATCAAGATTAACCTTATAACCCAAAACTCCTTCTTCTATATAGTCAAACCCCGGAATATCCGTCACGATTACGGGTGTACCTACAGAAAGAGATTCCCTAACTGCAAGACATAAAGCTTCAGTATCCGACAACTGTACAAGATAATCAGCGTCTGCCATATAGTCATATATATCAAATGTGGGTTGCATAAGTATTACTTCAGGACAGTTGTCAGGAACATTAAACTTATCCTTAGTAAATATCTTCCAGTCAAACTTTATTCCACTATCACGTAATATACGGATTAGCTTATACATACGCTCTTTGCCTTTTTCAATAGTAAGACGGGTAGCAGAGATAAGATGCAACACCTTTTTAATCTTAACATCAGGCTGAAGAGTTCCTTCAATAACATCACAAGGTACTTTTAATAAATCTGAAAACGAATCCCTTGCATAAGGCTTAACACATATATATTGATGCCCTTCATTAAGAACAGGGTTGACATTCCCTAATCTGATATAATCCTTGTAATCACAATGTATTATCGTATAATACACATCAGCCTTTATATTGCTTGGAAACTTAACCCATGAAGCCGTATTGTTTACAACCACATCACATTCATAAATTTTTTTATCTTCCCTATGTTCTACAACAGCATATGGATATATCCTATATATCTGTGCTGGTGAAATCTCATCATATAAAACCTTGATATCATAATACTTTCGCATAGTTACACAAAAGTTATATATGAAAGTTTCAACCCCTCCAATCGGGCCGATCCATCTATGATATAAAATCAGTTTTCTCTGTTTCATCCTTTTACTCCTTTATCCACATAACTCTTTTAACCGCCTCAACGGTGTCATCTATATCCTTTTCTGTATTACTATTAGATAAAGAAAAACGCACAGCATTACGTGCAGTTTCTTCTTCATATCCCATAGCCAAAACAACATGTGAAGGCTCTGCTTTGGCACATGCTGAACCCGCAGATGTCATTATCCCAAAATTATTTAACAAAGTAACCATCGGTCTATCAAATGACATATAAAGATTATTTGGCAATCTATGTTTTTCAGAACCCAATACACGCCCATATGGTTTAAGCCTTGCATATAACATATCCCGCATAGCAACAAGTTTAGAATTGTCTCTATTCAAGGTTTCAAATGCAGTTCTTAAACAAGCAATGCCAAGAACGTTTTCAGTTCCGCCAATCAAACCTTGTTCACCAAATATAACAGGATCTATTTCTACACCATTTTTGATGTATAACAATCCTGTTCCCTTGATACAACCTATCTTTTGTCCAGACATACTAAACGCATCAACACTACCTAAATCAATAGGGTAGTAGGGGAGATACTGCGTAACATCGCTATGATATATGCCACCATATCTATGTACAATCTGGCTTATCGTTGCATAATCTTGAATAACTCCGCATTCACCGTTTGCCATCTGAATCGAACATAAAAATTCTCTTTCGTCTTTCTTAAGCTGAAAACATACATTTTCAAGCACACTTAAACAAAGTGTCCCATCTTGATATACTGGTATTCTATGCACCTCTCGTCCATGTTGTTCAAGATAATCAGCTAAAAGAAGAATATCCTTATGTTCAATTTCTGAAACTATCAGTGCAGCTTGAGGATACCGATTTAAATAACCTTGTATAAAAACATTGTTGCTCATAGTTGCACCAGAAGTAAATAGCAACTGGTCATCTTCAGTTGCTCCAAGAATCTTTCTGATAGATTCTCTTGCATTAGTTACTACCCTAAAAGCTTCCCGTCCATATTCATGAATAGAAGAGGGGTTACCATATGTATAAAGAAAATCATTTAATGTTTTAACAACAGCAGAAGAGGGACAGGTTGATGCGGCATTGTCAAGATATACCATAATTACCCCTTCCTGCTTTTCCAATCTTCATATATCTTTTTAGTATCTTCTTTGTTATAATAAAAAACTAAACACTTATCACCTTTATCAGTTTCTGTTATTTTGATATCAACTGGGAAGAAACCATTCTGCATATAATAAATACACTGTTTAATATTTAATATCTTTACTGTTTTAAAAATATCGTACTTCTTTCCTGTTACAGTGCTTAATCTATAAAACTCATCACCCATTCGGTACACCTTCCTATTCTGTCGTAACATCTTCAATCTTATCCTCACCTTGTAATGCTGACAACTGAGCCATTTCCATAATCTTGTTTTCAAAATATGATATTAGGTTACGATTATTTGCCAAATAATCATCAACACACATACTTAATAAAGTACTGTATTCTTTAACTTCATCTTGAGGTATAAGTTGCATTAACTCTTCAAATGCACCACAAGTTTTAAGCATGTCATAAACATCAAAGCCCTGTTCATGAGGTATTTCATCAAAATCAGTATAGGCATTAATAAGTTGTATTGAAAATGCCAAATATCTTAAAGCAGTATTTTGTGAATATCTTGGAGCATCTTCCGGCTTTTCCTGATATTCCATAGTTGCTTTAGCTAAACTTTGACATTGAGCAAGTTTTACTGCAAACGGAATATACTTTTTTACAATATGTTTTTCACATTCAGCTTTCTTATCCTTAGCCATTTTGTAATATCCAACAAATTCATTTACTGTCATCTTTTTATCTCCTTATCCTTCATAATAATGTAAAATGGCATATCCAAGAGCAATGCTATCTGCAACATCATCACCCTCGTCTATGCCAAGTTTGTCTTTAATATAATCAATACTTGCCTGTTTAAGTTCGGCTCGTTTTTTCTTGCCTTGCTGAATGCCAGCATATTTACGCCACTGCGATGGACTTATTTCATTATACTCACAATTATGTATAAGACACCATGCTCTAACAGCACCAAGTATTTCACACAACTTACCTACCATATCAACATTCGATCCATGTCCTTGTGGATGTTCTATCCATAAGATATCTGGTTGCCACTTATTAAGTAAATCAAATATATCTTTTACCATTTCGTTTATGCGTTCGTAAGTATCTTTGATTTTTGATTTATTAATCAGCTTATGTTCTTGATACTCTCCATCTATAAATAATGCTAACGCACTATTATTAGTGGAAGTATCGCAACTTACAAATTTAGTCATTACGTTTCTCCTTGTCGATCCTTTTGCGCTTCTTCATCTGACAAATACACCTTAAGCTTATGTATGAACGGCTCAACTTCATCTATAACATAAGAGTTCCCACCATTCCTTACATATTCATCATAAGCATATTTGAAATCCTGTTTCTTCTTTTCAAGTATGTATCCTTTTTGAATTGCTTCTTTATAAATGTAGTTAATCTTATCACGAAGCAAAATCGTATTAACATTCTTTTGTCCATTTTCAAAAGTATCTAAATTGGTTACCAATGCATTGATTGTATTTATAAGAGTATCTAATTTAGTATCTAATTCCTTAAGATGTTCATTTTGATTTTCTTCGTTTTCTTTTTCAACTTCCTTGCCATGTTTAAAATCATAGTATTTCTTTAATCTACCACTTATCCATGTATACAACTTCTCAATCAACACAATACCCGCAGCAAGCATAGAAATAGCAATTAAAAATGACGCTATGTTATCTCCATTAACGATATAATCTATAAGGTCTTTCATTTAATAATCACCGTCCCATTCAAACCCTAACGCTAACGCCGTTTTCTTTCCTATAATTCCATCAGCTTTTAGGTTATTATCCGTTTGAAATCCTTTTGTGGCATTTGAAGTCTTTTGTCCAAAGATTCCATCAATGCTTCCTACGTTATATCCTTTTTCTGCAAGCAGTATTTGTGCGTCTTCAACATCGTCTCCACGCATATATGGATTGGTTAAATATAAATCACGAGTTAATATTGGTTTAGCAGGTTCCGGCGTTTCGTAATACCAATCAGGACGTGCTGCATATTTCCACGGCTTACTTGATTTTTGTTTATCTGATATTTTAGTTAACACTACTCCCACATCATGGTCTTGCGATTCAATTACGTATTCACTATTAACCGCATAACCCACATGATTCTTATTAGTATCAGAACCTCTGAATAAATAATCTCCAGCTTTTACTTCAGAAAGTGATATTGCTTTGCCATGCCCTTTTGTAATGTATTCATACAAATCATTAGCGGTCATGTCTGACGAAATGATTTTGTGTGCCAACAAAAACCTTATTGATAAACCGCTACAATCTTCGCAATGAATATCATATATATCAACTGAATTAAGTAATCGTTTTTGTAAAAGAGTGAGAGTGCGGTCAACATCATTTAACGACTTCTCTTTTTGACAAAGATGTGGCAAAGTTTCAACAAGTGATTCTCCATTTGCTCCCCAAACATATAGGTCAATATCTACACGTCCTTCAAGATATCCTAACCATTCGTCAATTGTCACCTTTACCATCGTCTTTCGCCTCACTTTCAGCTTCTTTTTCTACTTCGGCATCATGCTTTCCTACCTGACTTCCAAAATAGAAAATAACTACAAGCTTAAAAATTTCCATAAAATTTCCGACATCAATTACTTTTGAAACTGCCAAATAACAAAAACAAAATGTAAGCAGAAGAGTTACGATAGACTTAACCTTTAATAGTTTTGCTAAATTAGTTTTCAACATAATGATTACCATCCTTTCTTAAAAAGTAAAAAAGAGGGCAGAATTTAATCTACCCTCGGTTTACGAATCATAAAAATTTATCTCATTTTATTCATGATGTCTTGAATAACATCTGCCTCTTGGTCATCACGAGCATTCTGATACATATCATTTAATATCTGCATCATATCATTATCTCTTGATGAACCCCTCATACGTGAACTGCCACGTCTACTTGACGAACCATTATTAGCATAACGTCTATTCCACATGGGCTGAGTATTATACCCGCCAGAATAACCACCGCTAATATTATAATATCCATCTCGTCCTGAACTGCCATTGTCTTCCGATTGGTCAATCATCAAAATACTCTTTTTAGTTGAAGCAATAGTATGCGTAACTTTATCAAGCATATCTATGTCTTCTTTAGAAATAGTACTTTCATCATTAGCCAATTTCTTATTCAGATCATGGAGTTCTTTAGTTGTACGTTCACAAGCTTTTTCTAATTCTTCATAAGTATCGTACATCCCTTATTCCTCCTTTACGCTATTCTGTTAATCTTTAACTGTCCATTTGCCATACTGATTGTAGGCGCTGGTGTATCTGTAGTATTTGCAGGCACAGCATCTACACTAACTGTAAAGCAACATCCACGAGGAACTTTAATAATTGCACTACTGGTAATATGGTTATATGCATTTACCGCAGTAGGAGTGGAGATTGCTACACTTGAAGGTTTACTTTCACCATTCACCATTACTGACATAGCAATAGGTGCGGCAGTTCCACCTTCAGGAACAGCTATATTTGCATTCAGTTCTATTTCGTACTGTGCAAAATTTGCACATGGATTATTAACAATACCACGCAGAATAAAAATACCAGTGCCATCTTCATGATATACATAACCACGAGTGCATGGTATAGAAGCAATAAAGTTTGCAGGACTATTTAATGATATAGTCTGTGTTGGTGCTAAATATTCAGCCGCCATATTGTCACCCCCTTATGCTCCGCATCCACAACCTGCGTAACCACCGTTACCACAAGTAAAGATAGGAGTCCTGCCATAAACAGGAGTAGTAGGTACTGGACAACTATTAAGCCTATTATATAAAGCGTCAACTTCTGTTGAAAATCCCTGCTGAATAAGAGCGTTCTGAGCAGTCTGCGATTCACGAAGAGTAGCAGCAGTAAGCTGAGATCTAAGGTTATCATTTTCACGCTTATATCCATCCAGTTCAAGAGCGCAAAGTTTATCAAGAATAGCCTGAGTACCACGAGTGCTTGCATCAATAATATCTCTTGTATTATTAGCGTCCGCAAATCTGGTTGCACTGCCTTCAGCAATAATAGTATTCTGTGTCTGACAAGTTGCCAATCTATTGTCGGCACAACATGTTGCTAACTGGCTTGATAGCCCTGCAATTGCTTGGCTATTTGCAGTTTGGGCTGCAAAACTTCTCTCAAGTTCTGTAATCTGATTCTGATAACCACTTGTTGTTAAATCAGCAATAGAAGCTTGGATACCACTAAGCTGTCCTGTTAAAGCAGCCTGATTGAATCCAGCCTGTACGCCATCATCTGTTCTCTGTGAAGCAGCTAAAAGCCAAGGGTTTGCACCCTGATTTCCATTATTACCGAATCCGTTTCCACCGAATCCAAACATTCCGAAAATAAGGAAGAGGATAATCCAACTTCCCCAATCTCCACAAAGACCACCATTGTTTCCATAGCCACCATACATAGGTGCTACTGGCATAATCATACCATTTTCGCCATTTGCTATCATATAATATCTCCTTATAAAATATATTTATGCAAATGCTTTAATTATCCTAAGTTACGCGCGTCTACTTACGTAATAACTAAAACATCAACATACTACTTTTGATATGGGTTTTGTGGCACAAGTCCGCTATTCATCAGATTCTTATATTGTGAATAAACCTGATTATATTGTTCTTGCGACAACTTCCCACTACGAAGGAGGTAGTTAATGATATCGTTGGGATCAGAAAGGTTATTAGGAATATTAACACCTTTACTTGCCCAAGCTTGAAATGGGTTCTTTAAAAAAGACATCAAACCTTCAAACATCATTTACCACCACCTTTCTTATCAAACCTAGGTTTGTTATTGGCAGTAAACTGCTCGAAGAGTTTCTTTAATTCAGCGATGTCGCCCTTTAAGGAATCCACTTCGGTTTCTAATCGAGTAGGTTCTTCCACACGTTGTGGTTGAACTTGTTCTTCTTTTTTAAACACTGTAAATACATAATTTTCATTAGGTGCAAAACCTAACGATTTCGTATAAAAATACAATCCATTTTGGTCTTCAAATACCAAATGATTGCCCGGTGCTATCGGCCAACCTTCAGCTTCACGTCTGTCTTTCACATAATTATAATTATATGTGGAAGCAAACACTTGATTTAATTGCTCTTGTCTTTGTTGTGCCTGATAGTTTTGATAAGGTACTTGTTGTTGATAGTATTGATACACTAATCATCATCCTTTCTAAAATAGAATAAGACAGTTCTATCTCCACTATCCCATGTGTCAATATAATATCCATCTACAACAGCAATTGCATGTTGCCCATCACCTAAAACATATTTACCAAATCTATGATCTCTAACAAACTGCTTAACCGTATAACATAACGGACACGTATCTGGCAATGAATGTCTACTAAAACCATGTGATAGGAGATAAGAACCCCAAAGTATATTTCCGTTTGGCATATCTTTTGCCTCATAACCAGCAACAGCTAAGTCTAAATATACTTCATCCCAATCTTTTCCTGTCACAGTTGCTATTGCACGGATAACACAATCATCAACATGTTTACCATATGGATTATAATTTTCTTGTATAAATCCCATAGCAACTCCATTTCTAATGCTCCCTAGGGTGTTAGCACACCTAGCACCCTAGACAACATAATACAAAGCATAATAAAAACCCGAACTATTTGCTCGGACGTTCGTTATGCAATCTATTCGTATTTGTATAATATTGATTGTAATAAGCCTTTGCAGCTTTACGTACAATCTCATCTTTATCTTGCATACACTGGAGTACCTCTTCTAAAGGTACTAATGGTAATATTCTTTTTGTTTCCATATCTCTTTCAATCCTTTTAATTCAAAAAAGGGCGTAACCTATTATGGCAACGCCCATATAAGATTAATCGCCATATTTTACGGTTTCTTTTTTCTTCTTGTCAGAAGTTTCATATAATCTAGCAAGAACGCTTTGTAAATCAGCAGGATAATCTTTCTTTTTTGAAAGGTCTTTGTCCTTTAATGCATTAAGTGCCTGATCTTTTGTAATGTGGTTGAAAGCAAACTGATTAAGGGTATACCAAATATCCTTACAATTTTCAGTATCAAATTCTGCTAACCATGTAGGTGCATCTTTAAATTCAGCACAATTAGGGCAGTATTCATGTTCAGTACCACATACTATACATTTAATTTTTGCAGCCATATCGTACCTCCTTTAGGCTATATTGATTTTCTTTTGATTTATATATTCGTATAATTGCTCAGGAGTTACGTCTTGAGATCCATAAATATTATGCAATGAACCTTCATATTCCCAAGCATGACAATTTTCGCATAGAGTTATTCCGTTTGAAACTTCAAATCTTAAACTGGGATATTTTGAAAAACTTTTTATATGATGAGCGTTTAGTTTACCACCACGTTGCCCGCAACATTGACATGTGTAATTATCGCGTTCATACACAGCGTCACGCCAAACAGCATATTCTTTACTATTACGAGCTTTTTGTTGTTCAGAAAGAACTCCGCCTTTCCAATTAGGATTATTTTCGCCTGTTGATTGTTCAATACGCCAACATCCACAAGATACTTGTCTGCCAGATTTTAAAAAAGTTCCCAACACTTTAATATCTTTATTCCCGCAATCACAATCGCACAAGTAATATGTACCACCCTTAGACTTAAAGTATCCAACTTTATCCTTTACTGTTAAACGTCCAAATTTTTGTCCAACAAGATTTTGTGGTTTAGATGGACGAATTAAATCAGAACATTCTGGACAACGACAATCTAACCTATATGAAGTATCGCCACGTCTTTGATATGGTTTATGAATTCCATTTTCACAATTAAACCAAAGTAATTTATTATAACTATATGTTATATCAAATGCAGATATTTCATTTTTGCTTGACCAAACTTTATTTAAAAATTCTTTACCAAACTTATTAGTTATTTGTTGCCCAAATGAATTACATTTACGACATTTAAAACGCAAAGGTTTTCCATCATAAATATGACTCAAATCATACAAACTGCTTTCATGTAATCCTTGTTCACATTTAAAATAATATTTAGATTTTTGATGATACTGCACTTCATCTGGTGTTCCGCCATTTAAATCATTATCCCAAATTTCTAAAGCATGAAATTGATTATGTTTTTCTAAACATTCTCTAATTGTCATTTTATACTCCTTTTAAATCAATCAAAAAGAGGTGGATAAATTAATATCCACCTCTAATTATCATATATATATCCCATTACGAAGTTACAACAACTGCCGTAGTCACGGCGTTCTCAAGCGGGAAGAATATGGTGTACAAAACAGGATCGGTTGCACAGTAGTTAACGTTAATGTTACCATTGAATGACATATTCTGCTCATCAGCATTGAAACTAAGAGTAGTTTCAGGTGAAGGTGAGAATGAAGGAATATTAACGTAGCAAGCACGAGGAGTATCATTACAAGGATCTACGTATGAGCAGTAGAATGTAAGATCCTGTGCTACAGGGAACTTGTTTGCAAGGTTATCCATCTTGAAGCCTGTATCTCTGCTTCTTGTATACATTACAAAGTAAGAAAGAGGCTTGCCTGATCCACTAGCAGGAACAGTAATTTTATTAGTTGTTGCATCATACTTATATGTATATGTTCCAGCACCACTATCATCATAAGTAGGAGTACCTTCAGTAATCTTTGTAAGGTCTTCACCATTGATACCATTAGCAAACAGAGCCTTAACCTTAATAGTAGAAGCATCTACATTAGCATCAAGAGAGTAAGCTGCTGAACCAGCACCTATAAGTTCAATTCTAGGCATGTTAATAGGAGCAGAATCTGTAGCAACCTTAATATCTGAACCTGAAGCATTGTTCATAATCATGGGGTTAAGGAATGCGTTCTCAGCATTAACAGTACCCTGCTTAGACCTATAAATACGTCTTACAATATTACCCTTCTTATCAGTTACGTCAGTACTTTCTGAAGTAATTTCAATAGAAGCATTCTGAAGCTGATCAAGAGTGTAGAGAATGTTGCCATTGAAATCTCTACTAATACCATAAAGGATTTCATCAATAGCAATATTACCTAATTTAATAGCCATTTTTATTTCCTCCTTATAGAAATAAAATAAGAGAGGTTATACCTCCCTCATAAAATTAAATTGTTCTTTATCAATTTTGGATGAATCAATCATTCCTGAATAACTGCCTTTAAGCAAAGCAGTAGTATTTTCGTATACCTGTAATCGCCTTACACTATCATAAAACTCACACACATTTACGTGACGAAGTTCCATAGGTCTATATTTAAATCCCGGATGATTTACACAAGCGGAGATTAATGGAAGGATGGAAGTGCCATCTTCTTTCTTTTTCTTCTTTTGATTAATCTCCGTGTCCCGTTTGTCTTTATAAATATACCATTGTTTAAGAACAGGATCGTCTGTAATCTTTTCATCAGGGTACATATTAAATACAGCCCGAAGATATTGTGCGATATGTTGGTACACTTCTTCATTTATCTCAATATTATCTTCTTGATCCCAAAGAACCACCTCATCTTTATCATCAAGATGTTTCTTGTATAAAACGAACTTTGCAAAATCCAAATCGCCAAACATTAACTTTGTTGCTTCAGAATTAAGCTGGCTATATAACATGCAAAATAATTCAAAATCACTTAAGGTATTCCAATCTAATCCTATTTCATCTAACATAAGACGGTATGCCGTAGTATTGGTTACAAAAATTCCTAGTGTGCTGTAGAATTTTTTCTCACCAAGTTCCATAATATCGCCCACTGTTGGAATATCAATAGTGATTGAGCCTTGAGCCGATTCTAAATCAATTACATATGGTTTGCCAAAATACATCTGAAGCTTATCAAACTCAAATTGTTGGTAACGAAACTTCCGTTTGATACTAATTTGTTTGCCATCAACGACTTCTCTACTCAATATACTACATCCTTATTAGCAGTATTTGGTACATATTCTCCATGAGGCATAAGTTTGGATTTAACCAAATCATTATCTTCCTCTTGCTGGAATATAAGAGTTCTGCAAGCATACTTAATATCAACTACAGAAGCTTGGTCGGAAATAAGAAATATCTTTTTCCCAAAATAATTCGTCCAATTAAACTTATTAATGATTAGGGCTGCGAGCAAGTCATGTTTGGCTATACCCGTATCTGCATCTTTAATAAGTTTTTGTTCCGAAATCAAATAAAAGATAATATTTAGATTTTTATTTGTTCTATTGGTGTCATAACGTCTTTTTTCAAAAGATGTTTCATAACATATAAAATTAGAAGCAGAACTTTGAGAAGGAGAGATTAAATAATACGGAAGTATATTGACACCAAAATATGCATCAGCATTAGTCATGTCATCTTCAACTTCTGGTTCTAATTCTTTATTATCCAACACATGAAGTATGTACTTATCACCAAGAAGAACTTCTTTAATTTTCTCCTTTACTTTTACATCATCACAGTCGGGATTATTTTTAAAGACCAACAGTCGTTCTCTGTCGGCATCTGTCCACGTCATAATAATCCCTCCTCTTATAATGCCACTACTGAAATTTCAAACTCTGTAACAAGGGGTTCAACTTCAGTAGTTGTATACTTCACTGTCATAATCTTATTTATCCACAAGCCATTATTAGGCAGTTTTGCCTTTATCTGATTTGCCGATATACCTGAAGTAGAAACAATGGGTTCTATTGTAACACCATCAATTTCAAAACTCCACGTTCCCTCTTTGAATGGCAGAGGTATGCCTTCTTCATCATAAAAATCAATTGTAAACTTCTTATAAGTTCCACCAACTTTAATCTCTTGTACGCCAGCACAAGTAATAACTCCTGCGGTTGGAATAGGAGAGGGGTTGTAAGGTTCAGGAGTTACAGGCTTATCATAATAATCAGCCCATAAACCTACAATATTCCCACCATTATCTTTCTCTATGTAATCCTTGTTAGGATCAAAATGATCTTGAGCAAGTGTTATCATGGCACACCCCGGTAAATCAAGACGATTAACTTTTGATACATGCCATGCACGACATTCGTCTTGGTCTACCTTGGCATCAATAAGATAGCGTTTGTTATACCAAATATTTTCTGTAAGACGATTAAGAGGAACTATGAATTGTTGCTGATCTTCTGGCGTTTCAATTCTGTATTTAATCCATAGTCCACTGTTGTATGAGTTCTGGCTTCTTAAAACAATTGGTATTTTATATTGAACCCCATCAAAGATTGCGTCTAAAACGTAATCGCATCTGAGGATTTCAAAGTTAGGAAATTGTGGATCATTCTCATTTGCAGTAGCACATACTAACCAACGATTCCAAATACCTTTTGAGTCTTGTATATCAACATATAATCCAACTGGATATACAGCAGAATATCTATTTCCAAAATACTCTTCATAATAATCCACAACACATTCTTGACTTGGACGCAATTGCAAATGATATGTAATAGCATCCTTAGCCATCGTCTGTCTTGACGCAACGATATACTTGATATCCATAGGGACTTTATAATCATCCTGTTCGGGATGCATGTCTATTAATTGAGTATGATGAGTATCATGATTCCAATCATAGAAGTATCCAATTCTACTCTCAATCTCATTATTCCATGTATATTCTTCAATCATATCTGATTGCATCTTATGTACATTTCCAAGATGTTTTTCACCCAATACTCTTGGATAACTCCGCAAAGTAATCATGTATGCCCACCTCACAATCTATCTATAATGCTATGGGCTTCAAGTATATTCTTGCGGAATACTTTGAAGTTACAATCTGTTTTTTTTGATTCATCTAACGCCACCTGTAATATCACAAGTAAATCAATAATAAGAGCGTTATTATCTAACACCTCATTTAACCCACTAAAGTAGCGCATTATTGTATTAAAATAATCTGATAAAATAGGATTATTTTCTTCTTTATACACGAGCAAAAAATGTATTTTGCTATGAAGTTTCTTTTTAAAATCTTGAAACTGCTCTTCTTTAAA